>Ga0099806_1074871_pt1 | contig 10252 bp, 10 predicted proteins | sample OrbCnscriptome_3_FD_81147 | JGI IMG/M metagenome (GOLD analysis project Ga0099806, IMG submission 81147) | Metatranscriptome of coral microbial communities from Puerto Morelos, Mexico - Orbicella C C metatranscriptome (Eukaryote Community... | ecosystem: Host-associated > Invertebrates >... | reverse complement strand
ACCAACTAACTCATTTTGGAATTTACGATGAAGAGGCAGAGGGCCGACTTCAGACACAACTTAAAGTGAGATTCAATTAGTCCTGACCAGCAAATTTATTTGACTTTCCATAGGAGGAAAGTAAATTCCTAAAGATAAACATAAGACGAATTAATACAAATTACTAACCGAAGACGGCAGAAAACTAGGAGGAAAATACAAAACAGACGATAAACTAAACAGCTTACCAAAATGCTGGCAACAGGGTTCTGAGAACCAAGAAGTTAGAAGTGTACCGGATGATAAACTAGCACTAAATGAACATGAAGGAATAACACAAATATATACGCAATGAAATTTACATACGATGCGAGAAAAAAAGCGTGCAGAATGTGAAAAAATACATTAACATACAGAACAAAAAAGGACACAAAGAAAACACGAAATATGGAAAACACCAAATACAGAAAACACAAAATAGCTGCAACAAATAATGTCAATGAATTTTAAGCAAGGATTGGTACTGTCAATTAATAAGTAAAGTAAGTATTGTAAAAAAAGAAATGCAGCTGACACTTTTAATTAACATTTATCTGCTCTATATATTTCCAGTGTTCTATGAAAAACTCTCAGCTGGTTTATGAATTCCTACAGAATAAGAGGAATCTTTTACCTGCCCATGCATTATTCACAGGATTTGAACTTGAAGAGTATAATTGAAATCTTATTTGCATGGTCTTTACTAAAATACTTTGGTCAGAAAAACATAAAATAGCACAACATTTATTTTCAGTGATCTTAGTGTTTCAAGCACTCTGATTGGTTTGCTATCTCAGGCTAATCAGGATTATTCTTTCCCTTCTGAGTAAATAATGTGTGATCTAAACAAAAACAAAATGGCTGACGTAAACTTACGTTTCGCCAGTGTTTCTAAGTTGTAAATCCTCAGAATACAAGATGCTGTACCAGAAAATACAAAGGCTATGAAATTTGGCCTGAAAGTTTTAGAAGGATATAAAAGACTTTGTATTTTCCACTGGCCGAGGAACAAAATGAGTGGAAAATGTTTTCTAACACACCGTTGGTACCTGGGCCCGAGGGGTTGCTTTTTTGAGTCACGTACTCAGTGTTGTTTGCCAGTTGCTTTCTTGCTGTCTGCCATTCCTGACAAATATTTCAGAGCACAATAGTTTCTGGAGGTTTTATTGCCTATACTGTTTGTTGTTTTGGTGCTGTACCATGAGTGCTAAGACGACTAGGTCAAAGTCTCAGTCAAGCGCAGTGAAGCGGCTCCAAGTGCATAATCAAAGCCCAGAGAAAGAGCACCAGTCTCGTAGTCACAGTTCTTGCCATTTGCGAAGTCGTAGCCCGGTGCTGCAAGTACATGATCAGACAGATAGAGAGTGGTCATTGGATCGCTCTGACCAACGAGGACCATTGCAGTCTTCCAATGATACCTCAGATTGGGCTAAAGAGTTGCTTTTGCAGCAAAAGGTGTACGGAAAGGAGCTTAAACGATTAAAAGCAGAGCTTGCTTCAAAACCTAATAAGGCGGGAAAGCACAAGGAGACCGATCCTGAATTTAAATTCGAAGGTAATAAAAGAACAATACCAATTAAACAAGAAGGTGCTCAAGAAGATCAAAGCAGCAAAGGATGTGGGAGAGGAACACTTTAGGAACAAGCTTTTGAAGAAGGTGAGCAGTTATTGATAGAACATAACAAACACATTTGCATTGCAGAAAGATATGGCTGGGATACCATAGAATGCTACACCACTGATCCCATCACGAGTGACTCGGATGATCAGAAGAAGACTAAAAAGGCGGTCAAGGAGTGCAAGTTGTTATGGGAGGAAAAACACAAAGTAAAGTCGTTGAAGTCCAAGTGGCCGGTGCCAATGCAGTGCGGAGTGGAGAGGCGTGTGGTTTTGGAGAAACCGCCATTGAGTTCAGTGGCAGGAAAAGTGTCGACCATCTCAGTTACGCATGACTCTTGTACTTGTTTCCGCTGTTTTCGCCCCGGACACCTTGCCCATGACTGTCAAGCAGCTACCACAAGCAACGGATCAGGACAATCTCAATCCTCTGGGCTTGCATCAAGTAGTTAATGCTGATACTGAACAGTGTTTGGACTCGATGTTGAATAATTTTCAGGACATGTGTCAATTAATGGAGCAACAGGTTTTGGAGCCAGTATCTTCCGTACAGGTTAAAGGTAGACTTAAGGAGAACATTGTGTTTTAGAAGGACAATGGGATGTCTAAATGGGTACTAAGCATTATAGTTCAGAGGAGTTTTCAGAATCATCCTAGTGTTGTTCAGAACCAGGACTTTCTGTGCCAAGAACTTAAGAAACTTGTAGCCTCTGGTGTGGTGGTGGAGGTGATGCAGGAAAATGTGTTGGTTGTTAATCCATTGGGCATTGTGTCTCGCTTGACAGGCTCCCTGGTTTCTATGTCACCTGCCATGGGTCCAGTTGTATGTCTTTGGACATGAGCAATGTACAGAGACATTTGCCTAGCCCCTTGTTGGGATCAGCCAATATGTTTGTCTTCTGACAGTCGCTCGGAGGTGCTTTTTTGGCAACAGAACTTTGACAACAGCGGGTATCTGATCTGGGCACCTAGCCCTAAAGTTGAGGTCTTAACATGTTCAGATACTAGCGGTCTAGGTTGGGGAGGCTTTGCCATTCACATTAATGGTAAACCAACTGTGGGAAGCTGGTCAGAGGAAGAGAGTGGCAAGAGCTCTACATTCCGAGAGTTAAGAGCCATACAGTATGTGTTGGAGTTGTACAGTGAAGACCTTTGTGGGAAAGAGGTGTGTCACAGGACTGACAACAGGAACGCAGAGTTCATAATCTCTGTTGGTAATAGATTACCAGACCTTTGTAAGGACGCCGTGTCAGTTTGCAAACTTTGTTGTGAGTTAAACATTCAGCTATCTGTGGAGTGGGTCAGTAGAAATGATAACAGTACTGCTGATGAGCTTCCAAGAGTGGAGGATGCTACTGACTACATTCTGGATTCCAAGTGCTTTTGTTATATTGATCAGTTATGGGGATCTCATACCGTCAACAGATTTGCCAGCATTAAAACTAAACAGCTGGACAGGTATTGCATTCAATACCGCAACCCTGGTTGTGAGGCTAGTAATGTGTTTACAGTTTCCTGGTCATCGCATAACAATTGGAATTTTCCACCTCCCCTGCTTATTCCAAAGGTTCTGAGACACCTCTGCCGGCCTTGAGTATGGTACACTGCTCCAGAGTGGCCTTCTGCAGTGTGGTGGCCTCTCCTTGTTGACAGGTCTGGACCTTAGAAAGGCTTTGTGAAGGACTGTTTGCGGATTGAATCTCACAAGGGAATCTTCCTCTCAGGGTCTGCAGCCAGCAGTATTTTCACTTCTGGAATTCCATCATTTGCTGTTTAAGCCTTTAGGATTTGTTTTGTGATATGGTGGGAAGCACCTGATGTGCTGTTGTGGCATTGCTCTGCCAAGGGAGTGTACCCCTATGCTGGTCAAGTATGGGGTATACATTTGTAGTGACGAAGTATGTTGTTAGGGAATGTCACTGATGCTGTTATGGCATGTTAGGCTTTTCTAGTGACAGAAGCTGTTAGGGCATGTCTCTATGTCGTTACGGCTATCTTCTCTGCAGTTAGGGCTAGGCTAATGCTGCGGTGGCATTTTCTGTGTTGTTGTGGTTAGGGCATGTTACATATCATTATTAGTATGTGATATCTGTACATGCTGTTCGCAGATGTTTTTGTGCCAAGCATCTTGCTGTTTATTTGTGGAATTGTGATTGATGATGTTTGGGCAGCATGCCTCGTAACTTACTTAGCATTCCTTGAGTTGGGCCTCTGTGAAACAACTAGCTGTCGGCTTACAATTATGTTTTGTTCCTTACACTGTCATGTTATGTGATTTCAGTGCCCAGTGGCAACACTGGCAAGTTGGACCTGTCATTTTGGTACCTGTGGATGGACTGCAACATCCACTGCTGCATCAGCTGGCCAAGGGGTTGCCCTCAGTTCGGCTTCAAGATAAAGCTCCAAAGACAGTCAACAGTTATCTCCACGAGTTTGGGGCGTAGAAGTGTTGGGCAGAGCAGTGCCGTGTGTCAGCTCTATCAGTGGAGCCAGTGGTATTCTCCCTGTATCCAGTTAAGTTGATGCACGAGAACAAGTCAGTTTCTACCATTGACTCTGCTTTGTATGGAGTGAGCTGGGTACAGAAGAAGGTGGGTCACCCACAAGTCACTGAGAATCCTTTCGTGACCCAGGTGGCAGATGCTGCTGCACGCAAGAAAACCCTTACGGCAGATCAAGTGATGCACATTATATTTCGTTTAGAGAAGGGCAGTCTGGCAGATGTACAAGTTGCAGCGATATTTGCCATGGGGTTTTTTGGTTTCTTATGGTGGGATGATTTAAGCAATCCGGCAGTGGATGATCTGTTATTTGCTGATTCACATGTTGCAGTCTGTTTGCTCCAACATAAGAATGACCAATTCCAGGAAAGGTCATGGGTCTTCATTGCAAGAAGTGAAGCAGCCCCTTGCCCGGTGGCAGTGTTTCTTAAGATGGGCAGTCATTCCGAGGGGTCACGGCTGTTTTGCAGGATCCAGAGCACAACGAGAGGCCAGGTGCTTAAGCACCCATGTTGTGTTCTCATGCGAGCAAGCTGGTACAGAAAGCATTGAAGAGTGAGGGGTTGGACCCAAGCTTGTATAGTCTTCACAGCCTCCAGTGAGGGGTGCTTCATCTGCTGCAGCACTTGAGATTCCAAATCACCTACTCCAGAGGCAGGGAGGATGGAGAAGCGCTCGGGCAAAAAACAATCATATCTAGGAATCATTAGACTCCTTGCTGCTAGTTATGAGGAAGATTCATGGCTCAAGTTGAAAACTGTTTGTTAAGTGGCATCTTAATGTGGGAGATCTTTATAGACATTGGAACATTTAAGGATTAAATGATTAAAGATTTAAAGATAAATTAAGGATTTGAGGATCCAGACTTGCTTGCTGCATGGACAATATGCATTGTTAAGAACTTCTGATGTTACACTTTCCATAGTATCGCAGACTAACATAGGCTGGTTGTTTGTGCCTTTGTGATGCTGGGCTCTCTATGCTTTGTAATTTGCGGCGGTCAGCTTAACAAAGGCTCCCAGAGGTGTGTGAGAAATTGTATTTTCCACTGGCTGAGGAACAAAATAAGTGGAAAATGTTCTCTCACACACCACTGGGGCCTAGGCCTCAGGGGTTGTTTTTTGCTCAGTGTTGTTTGTCAGTTGCTTTTTTGCTGTCCGCTATTGCTGGCAAATATTTCAGAGCCCCAGTTCCCACCCAACCCTTCATTTGAGTTGATAGCATACACTCTGTTAGTTAGATATTCTTTTTAAGATTTTCAGCATAGAGTCTTACTAGGCTTATATCTTTTGTTTCATATTACTGTATTTTTGCCTACATTACGTATAATGTTAGGCTGAATTGGTTAGATAAAAGAGTCAATTGGCAGTGGTCAGCTTGACAATGGCCCCCAGAGGTGAGTGAGAAATAAACTTTACCTGGAAAACTGGACACCAATATCCCTTCTTAAGACTGACTACAAAATAGCAACAAAGACTATACCAGGTAGAATTTCCAAAGCTCTTCCCAAACTAATACATGAAGACCAAACCAGATATGTTAGACTGACACATTGGCCAAAACATAAGGCTAGTTAAAGACATAAAGAAAATAACAACCTTAGAAAACATTCCCGCCATGGCAATTTTCATCGATTTTAAAAAAGCCTTTGATTCAGTGGATTGAAATTTCTTCGCTGGATTAAGACGTTCTAAACCAATATCGAAATACAGAGAATACTCAGAATACAAGATGCTGATACAAAGGCTATTAAATTTGGCCTGAAAGTTTTAGAAGGATAGAAAAGACATTCCACTTTCCAGCAGTTTCAGGACATGACATCCTTGGCAATAACAGATTTCATCAATCTAAGCAAACCCGACTGCCATGTCTGCTCTTTGCCCTGCATTGGGAGAAATGAATACTGCAGGGTTCATCAGCTGAGGCATCACCTGCTATTTAAGAAAGCACCTAAACAAATGTTCAGGGAAATGTCTTTGCGCAAGAAAACATCCCATTTTCACCACAGTCCTGTGTGCACAGTATAAATTTCAGGTTGATACTTCACCAACTGCTCTTTCAGATTACATTCCAAGTCAAAATGAAAACTTTGATTAAATGGTGAAATTATTTTGCAAACAGACTTTTGATTTAGATTGCTGATTTGAACAGTGCATTGTTTCCCCCAGACCGTGCCATTGCGGGAATTCTGTGTTGCAATCAGAGATGGCCCCCCAAAAAACGAAAAAAGGGCCTATTTGGCCCTTTCCTTTTATAAGGCTGCAGGCTTAACATAAGCATAGTATTTTAAAAGCCATCCCAGGACTCGAAATTGCGACTGATATGGTCGCAATGCAACTAACATTTAATCCTTGGTGACCAAAAATTCTGGTTTAGTCGCCATGATAGCGACTACATTTCTGTGTTAACGATCAATAATGGTTATTTTCTCACACATTACGTCCTTCGAGAAAACCATATTGAAATATATTCGCTTCTAAAACATTCAACATAAGTCAATTAATCCTTTTGCTTTGCTGTATTGATTCCCTCACATTTGAAAAGTTGAAAATGGCTGACCATGTTTGAAATCACCCTATAATGCATTACAAACCTTTGATCATTGACTACGTCATGTATGCCTAAAGATTGCTCTCTAGTAACGCACAGATCCTTCTTACTAGTATCTGGTGCCCAAACAATTTGCATTTGGCAACTATTTTTAACCAACTATTATTTATTGGCCACTTTCCTAAAAAATTGGCCCCTACAAGAGGGTTCCAGGGACCACTTATGCCATCAAGTAAAATTTTCTGGCTGAAACACTGCAGTGTTAAGGACGGTGCCTACTAAATACAAAAGTTTTTGTGCTAGATTAGGACCATGTGGAAAAAGTAGATCTTTGCAAGGGCTGGGGGACAGACACGATTATTTAGGAATTTATCCATGGTCAAGAAAGTCAACAATCCAACCAGGAACACTGGACAATCCAGAAGCCCTTCCTGTGTACACTATTCCCAGAGTTATTTGAACCATAGGACACAGGACATGGAATGCCCTAGGAGGCCCTCCCATGAATGGCACATTCCCAGTTATTTGAACGATTGTATAGTAGACAAGGTTGCTGAATACTCAGTGCTTGGTTAGACTCACATACAGACCTCTCAAGTCTCACAATTTTGTCGTGAGACTCACGGTTTTCAGTTCAATCTCATGGTCTCATGACGAGACAGACAAATCTCACGATAAATAGAGGTGCACACTGAAAGGATAAATTTTTGTATAATTTCATTTTTGGCTTGCTTAAGTGAGCTTCTTGTGCCAATTCTGTGCAAATCCATGGTTAAACTTAACAAACTTGTTCAGTTCTTCATTCATTTGTTTGCTAGAAATACAGTCCATGACAGACAGTCCATGACCATATATAGAACATCTGTTCCAAATTAGGTCATCATTACCAGACTCTTGCATTTTGTTCACGTTTTCAGAATGGCGGAAATTGCTGATGAACCTGATGAATATTTATCAGACGAAGAGAGAGGTTCAGTTTCAAACATAAAGGGAAAAGGCAGCAGCAGAGGTGCAGTGAAATATAGAACCAAGTTCAAAACAGAATGGGAAGGTTTGTATCCAGTTAAACATGTTCAAAGCAATCCATATTTGTTTTTTAGTGTGTTCCTTGCAATAAACATGTTCGGTGCAATCACCAAGGATTAAAAGATGTTTAAGTCCACTGTGAGAGAGAATTGCACAAAATGGTCGTTGCACAGTCGAAAACAAGCAAACAAATTTCAGTTTTTCATAGCAGCCAGCCCTACATCAACAGATGTAATAAAAGCATAGGTAATGGTTACAAACTTCTTGATACAACATGATTTACCAATTGCTACAGTAGGCCATCTTGGACCACTCTTTAAAACTATTTTCCCAGCTGCAATTATCAATAAGGCTATGAGATGCCACTGCCATCAATAAATAGTTGAACACTGCAAAAATCACCCATTTAGTCTTGGAATTGATGGATCTAGTGACAGTAATGTCAAGAAAATGAATCCAGTGACGATAAAACTGTTTGATATGGACAAGTTAAAATGTGTGACAAACCACTTCTATGGCATGTGTGTCACAACTGGTCGTGATGCATCCAAAGTAGAAGAAATCTTTAATACTGTCTAGGAGAATTTCAGGGCTGACAGTATCCCTTGGGCCAACGCAGTAAGCCTTAGTGTTGACAACACTAACTCCATGATCAGAAAGAACAATTTCTTCGCCTCTCAATGTAGGCAAAGAATCCAGATATTTTTGTTAGTGGTTGCCCCTCTCATCTGGTGCACGTTGCTACCAGTAAAGGCCATGACTCTTTTGCAAAAGTAATTGGTGCGAACATTGAAGATTTGTACATTGATCTCTACTACTGGTTTGAAAAAAGCAGCAAGAGAAAAGGGGTATTACTTGAATATGTGGAGTTTTGTGGACATGAGTATGCCAAAATATTGAAACGTGTCAACAAGGTGGCTGTCATTGGAAAGGTGTGTGCAGTGAGCACTTGGAAAGTACAGTGGACTCAAGTCATTTTTTTTGTGAGTGAAGAGTTTGCTGACCAAAGATTTTCAAGGCTGCGAGACACTTTCACTAATCCTCTAACATACGTTGCTCTGCTATTTCAACATGCATCAATTCCACTTTTCAACAACTTCAACAAACTGTCGCAATCTGAGGAGCCTATCATTCACATGCTCCATGATTCCACCATACAACTGGCACGGTCTCTGGCCAACAGGATCATTACGCCACAAGTTCTAAGGGATACACCAGTTACAGAACTGAATTTGGATGATCCCAACATTTATAAGAACACTCAATCTTTATGGGGGTTACGACAAAGTTCAAGCTTCAAAAACTTCTCAATGATGGAGACATTAGTGAGAGGCAGCATTCCCAGGAATTTAAAGCAGCCCAAGCCTATTTTAAGGACTCCCTCAGTTACATTTTGATAAAAATTTCCCCTGTCAAATGAACTAATTATTAAAACAGGATGGATTGATGTAGGAAGCAGAATAAATTCAAAGTGGGAGAACATGGAATTTTTCATAAACAGATTTAAAGCTATTTTTCAATAATTGCCTGTTGACAAGCTTTATGACGAGTTTTGTGACTATCAGACACTCCCTGATGAATGTTTTGGGGATGATGTGCTGAAGGAAGCTAAAGTGATTGACAGAGAAGAGGATGGAGGGGTGCTTTTTCATCACAGAGTGGATGTCTTGCGGTGGCATATTGCTCAGATTATCATCCCTGGCACAGCTGCTAAACGATTCAAACATTTGCCAAAAGTAGGACTTGTTTTAGTCTTGCCCCATAGTAATGCTGGAGAGGAACGATTGTTCAGTGTTGTGAGGAAAGACAAGACAGAGAGCAGTGCATCGATGAAGCTGGAGGGTGCACTGCCAAGTTTGCTGGCAATGAAGCTGCAGTATCCAGAGCAAGTGGAGTCCTACAAAAGAACTATTGGACTGTTCCAAAAAGGCAGCTACTGCATATAATGCTGAGCATTGAGTTCAGTTCAGTGCTCACACACTGGCTGGTCTTAATCTGCGAGTATTGAAGTTGTGAAAATAAAGTTAATTTTTGTGTTGTTAAGGTCCACACATGTTTTAAGTAAATTGTAAGCGGGAAAAAAACACTTTCATTAGAACCTGTGTTTGCCTGGTTTTGTCTGCCAGTTGATCAATCTCTAGATTTTTTTCACATCAGTCTCCAGATTTTCGGTGTTTTGAGGTTGAGAGGTCTCCACATATAGGTTAAGGAATGCTGTTTTATTCATTTGTTGTTCTGTTTTACTACACTTGTTACACTTTGTTCAGGAAAAGAGGGATACCATACCTATGTTTTGCATACCTAGGATTGTAGTGCGAACAGGCAAGAAAAGGATCGTGTGCTCAGCATTATGGCAGAATAAAGGCATCAGTTCTCAGTCACGGTTTGCGCATATTGAAAAGTTTAGCCTCAATTTTTCAAATTTGTTTTTTGTAATCTGTGTTAATCTTCACCATCCTGAGACATCCTTGTTCCTTTATGGTTTGTCATTATCTCTTTGGTGTTTTTCTATCTTATTAAACTGTTAATTTCAGGTTTCC
>Ga0099806_1277224_pt1 | contig 10357 bp, 4 predicted proteins | sample OrbCnscriptome_3_FD_81147 | JGI IMG/M metagenome (GOLD analysis project Ga0099806, IMG submission 81147) | Metatranscriptome of coral microbial communities from Puerto Morelos, Mexico - Orbicella C C metatranscriptome (Eukaryote Community... | ecosystem: Host-associated > Invertebrates > Cnidaria... | reverse complement strand
AATCGTCACCACTCTTTCCCACGACATGTTTGCTATCTTTAGTGACAAGTGGTAATTTAACACTTTTGTTTTTTATACGGGAATAACCCAATTAGAGCGGACAAGTTATCGGCTATTGTTTCCAGGATTTTAAACAAAAAAGAAGCTTTCATTTCTTTACATCTCTGCAGTAGCAGTTTAATACTTTTATTTGATCACATTCATTTCAGTGCGATATTTTTAGAGGTAAAATGTATGAAAACTGTTCAAATGTTCTTTGAGACTGCGTGGCACCAAGGTAAGGTTACAGTGTACCTTCAGATTGGCAATTTTCTTCAAATTTGGATTTTTGGGTCAAAGTAATGGTCGAAGAGTAATCACTAATTTCAGAAAAAAAAAAAATTGAAAAAAAAAATATTGGCGGAGATATGGAGGTTTTACGTTGTGGCCGGAAGTAAAAGTTCCCTCTTGATTGACAGCCCTATAATGTGTATGCAATCAACCGAGACGACCTATATGGATACCACGAATTTGCTGGCTACTCACCTCTACTCAGTTGATCAGCATAGTTAATCCAAGCATTTTGCGTATTAGGTGTAATTCTATTAAGTTATAAGTAAACGTGGACTAGTTTGAAAAAGCAAAAACAGCGAAGAACAAATGAAAATACATCTCGGAGTGAAGAAGCGAAACTTGGCCTTGCGGATGAAGCTATGGCTATCTTATCAAGCGGGCAAAAAGATCGAGTCAAGAGAAGAGAAAGGTTCTGTAAAAATTTGGGAACTTGACAGCGATAACAGCAATTTTACAGTGACTCTTCTGTTGAGTCTGATACCGATGAATCGTCAGACTCATTGAGGGGCTCCGCGGGGCTTTCTTTCGTTTGTTTTCTTCGCCCAGCCACTCTAGCGTTCGTATCCTTTTTCGTCTTCCCCATTTTGCCAGACCAGCTTCAAGAAAAACTGAGCTACAGAAAAATTATCTCTCCACCTTGAGCACATTGCGAAACACAAGGGTGTTTTGGAGATTCACGTGTAAATCTCACCGTGAGAAAAAACTCTCCAAACGCTGATTGGCTCAGTGATCTGAGAACCCAGTTGAAGGTGTTTGTGGGCATAGTTTGTTTGCAAAACAAGAGCTTTTTCTTAACGCTGTTTCGTGGAATAAATTTTTTCGCTTGAAGCCCTCAAATTTGGACAGTAGCTAGATTAAAATATAATAAACAAAAACGTGTCTGCGAATTGTTTATTTTGAAATATTTTTTCTCCGAGAGCGATTTTTGTACGATCATTCCACATTTTTTAAATCCTATTTCGCAAATGTTCTGTAACTTTTTACTGCAATTGAATATGGCAAAACGCAGACACGCTTTTTTAGCGGTTTTTGTCTTTAAACCAGGGAAAAAAATAAATTGGTGAAAAACAAAATTTGCTTTGACTTGTAGCATCCGAAAGGTGATTAGGGCGCTTGCATTTAGTGGTGGTGAAAAAATCGGCAATTCATTTCATTTCAAAATTCTTAGTACAGTTTGATAGCCAGCTCTATAAGCTTTAATTTGATATAGGGGTTTAGGTATCTACTGCTTAAACCGGATGCACTACATCGCTTGGATGCGAGACTTAGGCTGAGGATTTTAGTTATGAATGAGACTTTCTCAGACTTTCAACGTGTCAGAGAGGTTTTTTTCCTCTTTCTGTTTTTGGTGAAGTTGTGTTGTGTTGTGTTGTGTTGTGCAAAAAGGTAAACTTACGACTCGTATAAAATACGAAAAAGTCTCTTAATTAACTTGAGTACTTTTGAGCAAAAATTTCTCTTGGGGGTTGTCATGATAGTTGGTTGTCCTGTATAAGGTATTGTCACGTGATCTTGTGGACCACGTGTGATGTAAAAGTACTGCAATAAACTCTTGAAGTTTAAGCGAGCAGATGTGTATTTTCTCATACTCATGACAGGGGTTGGAAGGGCTCTGTGATCAGTGAGTGAGGGAGTTATGCATGTGCGCGTGTCACACCAATCACAGTGTGGGTTGTATCAAAGAACGAATAAAATTGCCTGTTAGAAAATAAGATGGTATCTACATTAATCTGGAGACGTGTCAGATTACTGTAGCTTGTTCAGTCAAACATTTTATGGCTTACTATTTAGCTATCTTACCATGAGCGATGTAACATTGCATGTACATCATAAATTCCCAGTTTCTTTCTTGCTGTACATCGCCACCAAAAAAACTTGTCAAATTAACCAAATCATTACTGTAAACAGCTTCATGAATGCTCCTATCTCCGACCCTTCACACGCCAAAAATAACTCTTGCACGTCTTGCGTTCCTATGTTTTTCCAAAGGTGCAGTATCATTTCCTTTGAGAATTATTGATCACCTAAGAGGGACTGCTTGGCATAGACTGAAGTAGTTTAAGAAGTTTGTTTTGATTTTGAACTTGCTTCAGAATTCATTAAAAGTTAGGAACCTGCTACCTCGAAGAAAGTCTTCAATTTTGGTTAATCCAAACAATTTCAGTTAAGAGTGATTTTCTGAGAGTGTCGAGAATCAGAAGACAGTCACGAAAAATCGATTTTTCTTTTATTTCGCCAAAACATACCTTTGGGTGAACTTATTCAAGGAAAAATAGTTTAAAGTTCCAACAATTTATTTTACGGCCAAAATTTAAGAAAGTTCGAAATTTGCATATAATGGCGGTTTTCACGGCTTAAAACGTTTCTTCACAAAAACAGCGGGGGCGTAAAAACAATCCTATGAAAACAAAACCTAGCACAAATATTATTTCATTCTTATACTTTAAAATCGTGTAATAAGTTTCTTGAAGTTTTGTTTGTAGCTTTTTAACGAAGGGTATTTGCACAGCTGCTATTCTAGTCTCTTGGCAAGGAACAAATAAAGGCCAACTTTGACTAGTATAAATAGCCTCTGGTATATATCATTTGGTCAAAATATCTACATTTTAGGAAACCTTGGTTATTGTTTTTTTTTCACCTGAAAAGTTATAGCTCTGGGAATTAAAGTGTTCCCTGTCAGTAAAATAAAATGTTACGGCATGTAAGCAAGTTCAATTTTAAGCAAATCACAAGGTTATTCTTTGGAATTCAACGGTTTAAAACAGGAAACAACGACTCACCGTTACTTACATTCCTTCTGCTGCTATAGAAATGATTTTAACTTCTCAGTGTCCTTGTGAGTTGTTGTAAAATATTTCCAGTAAAACAGCGAGCATAAATGGCCATAACATTCGACAAGGTCGACAATGTTTATATTTGAGATAAGACACTGAGTGGCACACGCAGTCCTCGCTGTTTTCATTGTCTTGCTCAGTCGAGAGTCCTTTAAAAATATGATAGAATATACGCTTCAAACCGTAGTAAATTAGTTTCTCATAACCATATGGCTCATGTCGACTCATGAGTAAATAAATCAGTCCCCATACACTGAATAAGCAACTCGAATGACCTCTCAGGTCAGGGGGTCACCTGATATGTCGTTATGTTACTTTTCCCCCATTTCACATTACGGGTGTAACGCCATATTGAACATCACGGCATTTAGTTGAATTACGGTATTCAAAATCTCTTTAAAGACATTTTGATTTAAAAAGAAATTTGAAAAAGCAACATTTTGACATAATTGTTAGCTTCTAAGATATCGTTCATAGATGCATGATACCCTGGCATAATTTCAACACTGGATTGATCTCTTTGATGTAGACGTTATTTATAGTTTTGCGCTTAGTAACATTTGGCAAACATCTAAACGTGTGCAAAGATAATTACTCAAAAATAAGAAACCGTTTATCTGCAGGAAAAGCTGGACCGCCGAAGATAATGATGTAAATTCTGCGTATTATTTATTGAAGTAACGCAAGCTACCTGCTTTCAGTAATGCTTCGTGTCGCTTAGCAAAAGTGACAAACTTACTCTATGGAAATAAACGTTTAGTTACATTTGTTTCATTCTTTTGTTTTCTAATCTGAAATTTCTGTTATATAGGCTTAAGATTTTCTTTCCAAATTTACTGTTGAATTTCCTATCCCGGCCACATTTGAAGACATTCCTTCTCATTTGATTACTGTAAAAGTTTACAATCACATATCTTGAGAAAGTTCAATAGTTGCCTGTGTCATTGAAAACGCCAAAAAAGTGTCAGGCATTTATTATTTACTTGTTAAGTTGTACTCTTAATAGTTTTAAGATGTGCTTGTTAATACAAATCAAACATGGTCACTTCCTTATAAAGTTATTGCTATATCTGTCAAGAGCAGCATGCATTTTGTGTGAAAAATTAAACAAACACTTAACACATGATCCTCAGTTACAGTAGCACAGAGTTGATCCATTTTAATGCTAATATGGCTTTTTAAAGTATATCCAGGTAGATTCTTTTACGGTGAACAGGCTTGGGTGGCACTTCTAATTCCCTTTTTCCTTTCCTACTTTCTCTTCTCCAATATATGCCTGCTCGCAGGCTAGTGCCTCTCAATACAAATGCACATTGCATTCTGCTTTCGGGAGTATTAGCCGTCACGACTTTTGAAAGTACTTTTCTTGGGAGTGGGATGGGGGTGGATTAGTGCTACTTTTAAAACCTAATCATAACGGCAAAATTGAGCATCATAAGTGACTGAAATAACTAAAACACAGGAACACAGGCTGTGCCGTTTTAGTTAGCAAAGGCTGGTGATGTACGAGCAGCGAGAGCAAAGCTTCTTTTTTTTTTTGGCGTGAGATTCGCATTTTTAGCTCGTTCCTCTCCTGCCTGTAAATCACACATTCACCACCAAGGGCATTATTTATATTAGTCCGTGTAACTGACGATATCTGGAGATCTGACCCGGATAGTCACTGCTTTAAAAACCTCAGGCGGTGGTGCTATCCAATAAGATCGTTTGCCTCCTTTGACTCACATTCGCTATTTTTAACTATAAACCCCTGTAGACCATGCTGAATTTTCAAAATCAGGTAGTTTTCTACACGCTTTATCTGTGAAACGAGGTCGGTGACCCCCATTTTTTTCCATCTCTGACACAAGTAACTCATTAACTGACTGTTGTAAAAATTAAGAAAAAATCCATCCACTGGAAAATTTCCGCGCGAACGTCCTTAAATACGGCGTCACGCATGTAATGTGAAACCAGGGAAAAGTAACACAATGACATATCAGGTGACCTACTAACCTCAGAGGTCATTTGAGTTGTTTATTCAGTGCACGGAGACTGGGTTATTTATTCATGAGTTGACATGAGGCATGTGGATATGAGAAACTAATTTACTACAGTTTGAAGCGTATATTCTATCATATTTTTAAAGGACTCTTGACTAAGCAAGATGATGAAAACAGCGAGGACTGCATGTGCCACTCAGTGTCTCATCTCAAATATAAACATTGTCGACCTTGTCGAATTTTATGGCCATTTTTGCTCGCTGTTTTACTGGAAATATTTTACAGAACAGCTCACAAGGACACTGGGAAGTTAACATCATTTCTATAGTAGCAGAAGGAACGTAAGTAACGGTGAGTTGTTGTTTCCTGTTTTAAACTGTTGAATTCCAAAGAATTGTGATTTGCTTAAAATTGAACTCACTTACATGCTGTAACATTTTATTTTACTGATGGGGAACATTTTAATTCCCAGAACTATAACTTTCGGGTGAAAAAAGCAATAACCAAGGTTTCCTAAAATGTAGATATTTTGACCAAATGATATATACCAGAGGCCATTTATACTAGTCAAAGTTAGCCTTTATTTGTTCCTTGCCAAGAGACACGAATGGCGGCTGTACAAATACCCTTCGTTAAAAAGCTACAAACAAAACTTCAAGAAACTTATTACACGATTTTAAAGTATAAGAATGAAATAATATTTGTGCTAAGTTTTGTTTTCATAGGATTGTTTTTACGCCCCGACTGTTTTCGTAAAGAAGTGTGAAATTCTGAACATTTTAAGCTGCGAAAACCACCATTATATGCAAATTTCAAACTTTCTTAAATTTTGGCTGTAAAATAAATCGTTGGAATTTTAAACTATTTTTCCTTGAATAAGTTCACCCAAAGGTATGTTTTCGGCGAAATAAAAGAAAAATCGATTTTTCGTGACTATCTTCTGATGCTCGACACTCTCAGAAAATCACTCTTAATACCTGATTTTTGGTAGAAAGAGTACTACAGTTCATTTTTTGCCAGGTGCACAGAGCTTCTTTGTAAAAATTAATTGGAAAATCAACTTTAAGTAATTTTAAGTGAAAATTACACTGGTTGGAGGAGAAACAAGCCACCAACTGGTTGTAGATAGAAAAAGGGATATGACTCCAACTTGAGGTTCCATTGCTGTTAATTAGTCTTCTTACCCAAACAACTCAAAGGGCATCACTGATTATTTGAAAATCAAGCATGTCTGGGTCCCCTTGCTCTTTTGGTCCTATTTTTGTTCTGCATTTAATTTTAGCTTTCTTATTCCATACAAATTGTGCGATCGCTTGATTTACCATGGTGTTTAATTTTGATGGAAAAGTTAGGACAGATGTGTTATAAATGAGCTTGGAAATTGCTAAGGATTTTAGAATCATGATGATATGATAAAGTGAAAGGTTTCTAGGATACCACAAATAAGGAAGCCTTTCATTTTCAAGATTTTTGTGGTAAACAATTTCATCATTATTCAAGAAATTAATTCCCAGTGCTTGTATAGAGTTGGCTGGCCAGGCAATTCCCAGGGGTTTGGCTGTGTTTTTGGAGCTTGGGTCTAACCACATTCCTTCAATTTCACTTTTATTTATTTCTAGGCCAGAACATTCTTGACAGGTTCACAAAAGTTTGAATAAATTTGTTGCAATGCCTGCAAATGCCTGCTTTTGCACTGTCTGGTCAGACCCTGTGGACAATATCTGCTGTTGCCTGTCTGTTAAGACCCTGTGTACAATGCCTACTATTGTGCTTTCTGATCAGACCCAGTGTCAAATGCCTGCTTTTGCACTGTCTGGTGAGACCCTGTGGACAATACCTGCAATTGCACTCTCTGGTCAGGCTGTGCATACCTTGCCAACTGTTACACTGACTCTGTGTACATTGCTTACTATATATTTCTCTGTCAGATCTTTCTCTGTGTATATGTGTATATTTGTAATTTTCTGATTTGGCTCTGTTTTAAGGTATCATGGTAGGTGGATTGACAGTGTTTGGAAATGGTACTCTTCTGTGGGTGCTTTGAAAGAAAACCTCATCAACCTATACATTTTTTGAAAGCTTAATAGTTATAGAATGCAATCATATCTTAGAAATTTTCTGAAAAATTAATGTCGCAGTGGTATTAAAAGAAATTCCCAGAAACACTGCTTTGCTTAAACTGGTTTGCTTCTGTGTGTGAATTATCAGAGTGGCACGATTAACATTGGAAATGTTTTTTCACACATCACCCTCCAAAACAGTGTTGGTGATTTTCCAGATCTAGTTTGGCTTATTCTCTACACTCTCGTTAAGTTTGATACTTTCAATGCAGATGTTTCCTTCTGGAAAAGGGGCCATAACTTGGAAATGGATGTGAAATTAACAAATTCCGACATTGTTTTTTGAAGAAGGTATCCTGGAACATGCCAGCTGATTTTCAGCCAATTCCGTCAGAAGACATGCGTAAACAAACTAAAAAATATTCATCCTGATATGCAGTTTTATTATTTTGATTGAGAAAATGGCAAAAAACCTTTTATGAGGTAATTGGTATGATTCAGTGTTAAAAATCCCCTCTTGTAATATTTGATGACGCATTCACAGATGTTGGCATGGGTCAGTTTACAACAACAAGGACTTATGACAACTTGAAATAAACAGATGTCTATAATTCTGGTGCAAAAACCTGTCACAGTGTTATTGTCCAAGGAGTGACAAAATACCAGAGCTTTGTACAGGTTTGTATGTAAGCTGCCATGGCGACTTAGAAGATGTCATTGGCGACATTGGTACTGTGTTGCTCAAGTTTAGGCCTATTCGTTCTCCAGACATGCCAAGGAAATCTTGAGGTGGAACCAGCAAGCAGCTTCAGCTTCAACTTCTTCGGCTTCTTCAAAGATGAAAATGGGCAAGAAGGTTTCTTGCGTTTTCATCCTGACATAAAGAAAATTTGACAAGAATGAAAGCTAACTTGTGATGAAACAACCAGATTGAGAACAGCTGATGTGCACTTTCATTCAAATTAAATATCACACCGCAATTTGCATTACACAAGAGGTGACAGGAACTTGTCAACGTGCAGTAAGGGGTTAATGAGAGGCAAAAAATAATAGTTTTTGTCTTTATCTTAAAAAGTATAAAAGTTTTTTTCCCATTCTTTCTGCAAAACATTTATCTCAGTCTTCTCAAGTTGAACAGCAATACCTACCCCTCCCCCGGTACACGTTAAATTTTTGCCATGCTTACATTTTGAATTTTGAAACAAAATTCTTTCCAATAGTACCCCCAGTGAAAATAAACCCACGGAAACCTTTTTGAACTTAAGTGTGTGTCCAGCGGCATAAATGTTTTGGTAGTACAGTAATTCTCGAGAAGAGAAGGTTTTGGACAAAAGAGCCAATCTGGCTCATCTTGAAATGAACAAGTGAAGCTTTGAAAATAAACATTGTGTTACTGCATTGTGAGAAAGGAACAATTATTTGCCCTAGAACATATATTTAAAGAAAGCAGTTTAATGTAGTAGTCGATGGTGGGAAGGTAGTCATTGTTTATACTACTTAAAAAGCGCAGTGAAGGCGGGTTTTTCTTGAAACAACGGCTAAACCGAGGAAAATCTTATTTAGAATCCACAAGTTTACCTGTAGCGGTGGTTATTTTATTTCCAAGTGCTGGGGGTTCAATTTTCGAAAATTTAAGGGGGCTCTGAACCCTACCTACAGAATTTTTTTTAAACTTTGCCAAAAGTTGCATTTTATCATGCTTATCAAAAGTTGATAATATAAAAAAAATTCACCCTGCTGTTTTTGAATTATAAGCCCCTAAAGCTGTAATTAAGGGTGTTTTTAGGAGTTCATACTGTTGCTATGGTAGCCTATTGTGTCATGAAAATGATAACAACGTGTTCGCCAATGAGCAGGCAGTTTTTTTTGATACCATGATTGTAGCATTAAGTGATAAAGAGTGGTTATAATGACCCATCAAAATCTAAGTGTTGGAAACTGTCTTGAGCCACCTTAAAGCTTAAAAATATTGAAGTCAAATTAGCCTGTTTTGAGGTCGCCTTGAAAACTGTCTCACAAAAAATGAAAAAGAAATTGAATTAATCCAAATAAATGTGACATCTGTACATTGGATATAATGGTTGACTTTCACTGAAAAAATGAGGCCAGTTGGTAATAATCTGAAATTTGCCTTATCCGTTCTTATGCAGACAGCCTCTTAAGTAGCAACATTGTTGAACATGCTCAATTTAAGTTTATTTGAATTCAGAGTCTTCCGAAAAGAAACTTATAATGATTTTGAAATAAAATTTGGTAGTTTTAGTCCCAAAATATATTTTAGTATGATTAGTTTGTTTTCCATCTCCTTGATAAAATACAGAGAACTGACTTACATGTAGGCACTATTGTACCGGTGTTTGGTTCCTGGGTAGACATTATCAGCATCCCCTGCCTCAGACTCATGAAACAATTCAAGCGCCACTTCGAAAGGTCACAGAAAAGTGAAGATTTTGCAGAAATTCTTTCAATAACAAGTAGTTTCATTTTAGCAAATAAAAATTTGGAGAGTTCAGTGCACTTTACCTATGAAATAGTGTGTACACATGCATAACACATTCAGTTTTTTTGTCATTGGCCCATTTTGAAGGTTTGAGGATTTTATGAAACCTGATAATCTCTCCCTGGTGAGAGTTAATAGTTAATGAAGATAGTGAAAACTTGCCCGATGAGAGTTAATAGTTAGGGATGATTCATTATTATGGGGATGACTGGGTTGGGAAATCAGAAATAACTTTTTTCTTTTTTCCTTATGTCCATCGTAGTATCATATCAAAATTTCAAAGCCCATCTTGATTTGTTCTAAAACTTTTCAAAGCCCAGTCAATGGAAATAATATTATAGAAGCTGATATAAAATTGACACAGTAACAGTGTGAAGTCATTTAATATGTATTTCAGCTTGTGTAAATGAACATTTTCCCATTTTTAGTGCAGAGTGCACTATTGGGATGGTTATGGGGGTTGCCTGCCGCTAAGGAACTAAGGCGCTATGGCGCTATGGCGTTATGTCGCTATGGCCCTATGGCACTAAGGTGTAAACTTTAATGTTTGTTTAATTAATTAATTTCAATTAATTAATTAGTCTAGAGGCAAGGAAGTAATGGGAGTAGGGTGGGAAAGGTACATGTGTACTCTATGTAAAACACATT
>Ga0099806_1094421_pt1 | contig 10397 bp, 6 predicted proteins | sample OrbCnscriptome_3_FD_81147 | JGI IMG/M metagenome (GOLD analysis project Ga0099806, IMG submission 81147) | Metatranscriptome of coral microbial communities from Puerto Morelos, Mexico - Orbicella C C metatranscriptome (Eukaryote Community... | ecosystem: Host-associated > Invertebrates > Cnidaria... | reverse complement strand
GGTATTTTTCTCAAAAGTGAACTTTGTTGAAAACACTCCAAATTTTGCATGCAGTTTTGTTTAAGTATGTTTAGCAATGTCCTGTAGTTTTTCTGCTGAACTTTGCTTTGTTTTCGAGATATTGCGTATGCAAAAAACCACTCGGTTTTCCTTGCAGCATCTTTATAAAGTGAAGCAAAAACCAGCAACCAAAATACAGGACCACGTTTTTCTATTACATCGAAGACCACATGCAAAAAATTCAGCTCATTTGGAGCAAAAAAAAAGCAACCAAAATTGTCACTTATTCCCTTTTATGACTAGCTTCTTCACTTTTCCTAATACTTCAACTCCTAAAATGGCCAAAAATCACGAGATACATGTGTATGTAAGTGTATATTTTATCCACAAATGCGATCATAGCTTTGCATCGTGGACCCCCACAACTCTGAAATTCAAAATATGCTGGTTTCCAAACTGAACATGCTATTGAGCTGAAAAGTTGTAAACAGATATGAATTTAGATCCCCCTATGCCTGATAAAAACTTTTGTGGCTCTTTAGTTTTGGATTTTGCAACTTGATGACATCACATGAAAACGATATATATTGAACGGGCAAGTAAAATTTTGCCAGGCCAGGTATGTGATCTGGCATACTTGCCCGCCTGACAACTTGGAGAAAAAACCAATATGGATCGCTGGTGCTTCCCGTTAAAAAAGATGCAAAGATTTCTTTAACAGATTCCTTTTGCAGTTAAAATGGATGCTTGGATTTTCTAATGGATTGCTTTTGCTGGTTTAACAGATGCTTAGATTTCTTTAACAGATTGCTTTTGCTGTTTTAACGGATGCTTACCATAGAGTTTCTTAACAGAGACCTCTTTCTGTTTTAACGGTTTCAAAAGCTGTTCAAGCTGTTTGATCCTAATGTTAAACACTTTGCCTAACGCTTGAAATAGTTTTCATGGAGTGTTCAAACAGATTACAAACAGATAACAAACAGATGGCTCACATTCTTCACAATAAACAGAACTTGGTCATTCACATGTTGTTGTTTTGCAGAGGACGGTCATGAAATGCACAAAGAATTAAACTGCAACTACTAACACACATGCACAGCAATTGTTTTGCTCATTATTTATACCTTTTGTTTTGTGGTGTTGCTGTTGCTGTTGCTGTCGTCCTTACTTAAGCTCCGTATTCGTGGAAACAAGGCACCAGTACTGTACATGTACATGAATGTAATTTGCATTACACAATGATTTGTCACAGTGGGAAGCTTAAGCAAACTATTATGGCAACAGGAACAAGAACATCACTAAACAAAAGGTGTAATGGGTAGAGCAGTGGCTCTACAGCATCAACATGATCATACAGTACAGCCCAAAAATAATGCACGCGCAAGAACATCTTTTTGCTTCTTGCGGGTCGCTTGCGCTTGGATCCTGCAAGCTGTAAGAACTTCTTTGTGGTTAGAAGTTAAAACCGCAAGAACTTCTGTGTGGTAGGATTTTCGAAAAGCAAGAACTTCTTTGCGGTGGGATTTTCAAACCGCAAGAACTTCTTTGCGCTAACATTGTAGCACACAAAGAATTAAGCGTAATAAGACGCTGCACGCGACAGCGAAAGGCACGGTCGAATTTATATTTTTCCAGCACTTACTGTAAGAATTACTATAGCGACAAATTCTTAACTCTTGATTAAACTTTAAATTGAGACTGAAGTTTTTTCCTGATGTGAACCGCTGAAAACAACGAGTCTTCTCCATGCATTTTGATTCATTTCAATGATGTAAGCTTATGTTTATCTTATTGACATACGAATATCTTGATTTAATTGCATGTACGTTTATTTAAAATTGTGAAATTTCTGCTTGTAATTTCGGAAGTTTTCAAACAGGCTCAAGGAACATCACTTGGTAACTCGCTAGATCTGAATTATGTCTAAAGAAGAGGCTCGAAGAACACACAGGTTTCATTATTTCAGGTTATTGTCAAATGGTCAGAGACACAAACAAGATCAAGCGTTTGGAATTTTGCCAGAAGATCATAGAAATGAATGATGATTTCGGCAATGTTATATTCACTGACGAGTCCTCCGTTGAAATCGAACGAGCAACAATGATCCGATTCCACAAGCAAGGAGAGATGTACAAACCAGCTCCAAAACCAAAACATCCCCTTAAGGTCCATGTCTGGGGTGGAATAAGCAAGCACCGGCCAACAGAACTGGTAGTTTTTGAAGGCATTATGGACGCTGTACTTTACTGCAAGATACTGGAAACATCGCTCCTTCCTTTCATCAGAAACACGCTCCCTGCTCACAGATTCCAGCAAGACAATGATCCGAAGCATACTTCATGGTACGCGAAGCAGTTTTACACTGACAACAATATAAACTGGTGGGAAACACCGCCTGAAAGTCCAGACTTGAACCCTATCGAACTGTTGTGGCATGAATTGAAATGGTACATTCGCAAACACATAAAGCCGAAGATGAAGGAAGAACTTGTCACTGGGATCCACGAATTCTGGACAACAAGAGTGACAAAGGAGAAGTGTCAGCGATACATAAACCATGTTCGCACAAAGGTTGTACCAAGAGTGGTTGAACTTCAAGGCCAAGCAACCGGAATGTAAAAGAGCTCTTTTTAAGAGCTCTACCCGGCCCGGTTTTTTTTTAAAGGTAACACTTCAGTCAATTTAGGGCGGCACACTGGACTGAAAGGACACAGGAAAAAGTGCGTGCGCTCTACAAAGACCTGCAAAAGGATGTAAAATGTGTGCAGCGTGAGATACTTTTTAGAAGAATTGTCCCCGTTCGGCTTACCGTTATGACAGTTTTAAGAGAGTAATTCAAGTGCAAAGGCCACTGTTTTCTTGGTTTTGTTTTGTTTTGTTTTGTTTCAGAAAAAGTCACATATTAGTAGTCACATTTTTCAAAATGACTACTAGTAAAATTTGGTCGGTAACTGAAATAGTTTTGATTTAAGAAAGATAACAACAAAGACCGGATTTTCAAAAACAAAAAAAAGTAACACCTTGGTTCATTCAGTGTGGCGTGCGTGACTGAAAAAACATATAACTAAGAGCGCGTGCTTCGTGACAACTGAAAAAGCTGTTTTGAAAACTATTTCTTTCAAAAGGACTAGTAGAATCCAGCAATGATAGTTTTGTGCTAATAAAGACAAAAGCAAAGCCCGGTTTTTTTTTTTTAAGGTAACTCTTTGTTCAATTTAGGGTGGCACACTGGACAGAAAGGACACAGGAAAAAGTGCGCGCGCTCTACAAAGACCTGCAAAAGGATGTAAAATATGTGGAGCATGACATACTATTTAGAAAAATTGTACCCGTTCGGCTTACCGTTATGACAGTTTTAAGAGAGTAATTTGAGTGCAAAGGCCGCTGTTTTCTTGTTTTTGTTTTGTTTTGTTTTGTTTCAGAAAAAGTCACATATTAGTAGTCATATTTTTCAAAATGACTACTAGTAAAATTTGGTCGGTAACTAAAATAGTTTTGATTTAAGAAAGATAACAACAGGTTCGTACGTGGGTACGCGAAATAAGCGAGTACGTTCGATAAATTGTGAGCAAGCGCTGAGCATTTCGACCACCAACACAGCATTACAAACAGATCTTGACAGTTTGACCTGCAGCAACTTCTTGCGCCTTCTTGCAGCTTGTGGTAAGATTCATAAGTTCTTGCGTTGTCTTGCAGTTAGATTTTAAACTTCTTGCGGCTTCTTACAGTTAGACTTTCAACTTCTTGCATTTCGAAAGTTCTTGCGGGTAAACCGCAAAAACACGGCTTTTTTACTTCTTGCGGTAACTTGCGTGTTCTTGCGGCCCAAGAACTTCTTGCGCCACTTCTTGCACGTGCATTATTTTTGGGGTGTACTGTAGTCCTACGTGTACATGTAGCTCTCCTTTGGGAGAATGGGGCCATTGCCTTGTCCTATCTGCTCTGTCTCTCGCAGCATTGACAGCTTCATTCCAAGTGGCAAAATTCATCTTTGGCCTCTCTCCCTCTACAGTTCATCGTCCCACATGATTAAGTTGTCAGCTGAAGTTTGGCAAGTCGTCGTGCTTGATCCAGTATAGTTTGTCCTGAACTAGTCTCCGGTTTCCATAATCGGGTGTTTTTTTTAAGTTGCGGGGTGATGAGCCCTACGTCAGTGGAGATGACTAGTGTGTTATCAGGAGTTTCCTTCCCCCTAGGTAGTTGCCTTGTTAGGCTTGTTATCCTTGTTAGACTGCCAGGTACTACCCACTGGGTTTTGGCTTAAAGTTTTCCATCTCCTAGATGAACTGCTTCCCACCACTAGAGAGCCCCATCTGCCCTTTGCTGGCAACAGCCAATTTCTCAGCTGAGGCTATATATCCTAACGTAGTTTAGCTGGTGGGTCAAAGGGTGTGGTCATTGCCTTGCCTGCAACTTCTGGGAGCCATACGTCAGAGCTGGGTGTTGCATGTGGATCAGTGCAACTTAGCCACCTTGGGAAGAGTGTAACGGCCCCCCTGCAGAGGTACTACCACATGCAGGCACCCCATACACCCCACAATGGCTCTACACATTACAAATCTTTGTACATTTTGTAGCTGTCCTTTGTTAAACAATATTAAGAAATAATGAGGTTCTGTGTATCTTGGTGAAGACTGCTGAACCAGGATGGCTAATTTTTGTACTTACTTTTGGAATTGATCACAGGCATTATATACACTGAGGTTTTTAGACCAATTGATGATCTGAGACTGATCTAGATAATGGCAAAATTCAAAGGTACAGTACTGCTCAGAAGAAACCTAACAGGGAACGCTTGACAAAATGCACTCTGTTGCTGTTCCGCATGTGTTCCAATTCCTGCTCTCTATCGGTTTCGTATCCGTTCCCTATCTGTTCTGTACTGTTCTGTTCCCATTCTGTTAGTGTTCTATCGGTAAGTGTTCTCTGAACTTGTTCAGAAGAACGAGGTTTCTGAGAACTCATTTGCAAGAATGCTTCCAAGGAATTAGTGACATTTATTTGCATTTCACCTTATGCGAGAATATGAGTAGTAAACTTACATTTTTGTGGTGAAAATGTGAGGCCAGTTACTCGAAAAATACAGGAAGAAGATGGTATTGTGATTTCAAGGCCAGTTAGTGAGTCTTTTTCTGAAACGATGTAAGGCAACCGGTAGTCTGTGAGATAGCCCAAGGAAAGGACAAAGTAACAAGCTTGCCAAGCACTTTAAAGTCATTGATGAAGAAATGCAAGCAACAGACCAACTTTCGGCTCTTGTATTTACATGAATACTTCAAGTGAAATTTAACATTGAAGTATCACCAAAAACTAGTACTGTTAGTACTGTTCTGCAAATGCGGCAGAAACTTAGCTGGAGGATGGGAGCGGTGCAAAGTACTGCCAACAAGCCAAAGTGAGTGCAGCACTGTAAAACATTTTGTCATACTTTTAGTGATGTTATTTTCACAGGCAAATGCTCAGTTAAGATTAAATTGAACATTATACTCGCTGAGCTGGCAAACAACTCCAAAGTAAAGGTCAACCAAAAAATTGAGGTTTTGTTTTGTTTCTTTTCGTGCATAAACCGTTCAATCCCAATCTAACTTGACTTGCCCATCCATTTTCCTATTTGGCTGTAGCTCGGGCTTGTTGACAACAATGAACACGAAATGGACAAGAAGATGCAGGGAAGATGCTTGCTTAATGTGTGTAAAAAGAAATTTAAAAAAGACATATTAAGATGATTCGCTCTGTCATTTTCTGAAGATCAACGGGCTGGACAAAAATTGGACAAACGTGCATTTAAAGTTGCATCGTTTCCAAATCCCTGGTAAGCACTCTGATAGCACAACATACTAACATGCATTCTGAAGAATGCATTCTCATATAGTTTGTGTTCTAGAGAACACGTTATTCCATTTTTGTGATCCGTTACCGTTCTATATCCGTTCAATCTCTGTTCCATTTCCATTAGTTGTCTGTTCAGTATCCGTTCGGTATCCGTTCTTACCTGTTCTGTTCACGTTCTCGCACCCGTTCAGTACTCATTCTGTACCTGTTCGCAAACGCGTTCCCTGTAAGGTTAGTGTAGAATAGGGGAATCCTTGTTTACAATATTTGCCTCATTAGCATAAGCAATTCGGTTTCTGATGGAGCTACAAATAAATCAGTTCTGAATATTGAAAGGTCATAGTGTGATTTACTCTGGCAATGAATATGAGCCTGATGTATGGAACACTTTTTATTGCAACACGAGTTTAAAAACTCAAAATTTTACAAAGAATGTGTGAGCTCATTAGGGCTTTTGCCACCCAGAAATTTTGCAGTTTTTGAAAGACAATATCTCTTTGAGTATTACACCCAAAGAACTAAAACTTTAACCATGTATTAAACTTAACTACCTTATTACATGAAATTTTCGTGACATGTTAATTTTGTGATTTTGAGGTGTGCATGTTTCGCGACACTTAAATTTCGCGATTTTGCGAAAATTTTGTATTTTGAATCACTTTAATTTTGCATCTTTGAGTAAGACACAGCTAACCTTTCCTTGGCAACGTTGTTTAAAATGTCCTTTAATTGAACAAAACGACTTTATCGAAGGAACAGTAACATTAAAAATAACAAAAAACACACAGTAACAGTAACAAGAGCAGTTAACAGTAACAGTAACAAGAACAGTTCTCACAATATCCACAAGAAGTTCATGCTTGCAGGTGAATTTACATCGAACATTCCTTCCTACAAACTCTATAAGATAAAATGACGCCGCTTAATAACAATGCATATACAAACAAACACATACTATCAAACATAACGCTTGGTCATCTGTCATGTGAGATCAGCCGCTTTACAAGATTTCTCCTTTGAAGAGGCGCCGATGTCTTCGTGACTGTTAAAGACGCACACTTTCGACGGTCGCCACTTATACAAGGAGGTTTGGAGATTCCAGTTGAGGCGACAGTAAGAATGGAAGCATCTACAAAGAACATTGAAGCCATTGAAAGGTTTGAGCAGCTAGTGGAACAACATTACAGGGAGCCAGTAAATGGACAGTTTGAAGACTACAAAAGAAGTGCTGCCCAGAGTTGAGACAGAAAGCAGCAGTGATGAGGAGGACCAAGACAATGCTTCAGAATAGTTAAAAATATGATTTAGTAAGCGTTTCAGCGGTAATAAACCCATTATTTCATGATTATTGACATAATGTGAGTCACTTAATTTTCGCGTCATGTTATGTTCACGACACTTATTTTTCACATCACTTTAATTTTGCGATTTTTTTGGAATCACAAAATTTGCAAAATTTAGTGTCGCGAAAATTTCATGTAATAAGGTAGCTCTTTAGCTGCCTGGAGTCAATTCATATCTAACATGTTTCCTTCTGTACGCAAAGTCGTATGCAAATTAGCAAAAATGTAAACAATGACGTCAGCATGAGTCCCTCTATATGGATTAAGTCTCCTACTTGACATCCTCCTTGGAGTCACCGTCATGATTGCTTTTAAAACCTCCCTATGAGCCCATTGACTGAACTGGCCTTAAACTGATTATCTAATGCTGCTTTGCCTTGGGACAAAAGTTTATTAACTGATCGTTTTATTCCAAATCAAATATTTTCTGTTTGTTGACATGCAAATATATTGCTTGATGCACAGACAAGGTGGCTTCAGTGTCAGTTTTCACATGAAAGAAAACACAAACTTTTGGTTCTAACAGCGAGTGATGCATTTATATGATTTCAATGCTGTTTCTGTTTTTCTCTCTGTACTTGTTAAGTTAAGCCATAGAGAAGTGTTTTTGTGTTAGCATGACAAATTTGCATAGAGTGTGTTGTTTTAGCAACATAAGGAAAAAGGCTTTGAACCTGTCACAAGATGTAGCAGACCACATGTGAGCATGAAATAATCTTGAGACCTTAAGAGGTAATGTCCACTAACATAGAGCCAGTTATGGCACGTGATTACAATTCAAATTCTCCATATCTCACCTATGTTAAGTTTCTGGAAAAAGTTTTTTAACTCGCCAAAAAATCACAAATTAGTTACGGCCCCAGGTGTGGTGAAAAACATGCAAAAGTTAGTGACTGATACCTTATCACAAACTTTGCTATGTTCAATCCGCACCAAGGGATTTAAGTCTTTTGAGTCCATTTATACTTCTGTGAGTTAATTTTCAATTTCATGACGTGCCACTTAAAATCAAACTTGCTCTTTCAAAATTCTTAATTATATGCACACTTTTTCAAGCAGCAAATTTGCAAAAATTCTGACATTTTGAAAGAGGAAATGTCATGGTAAAAGCTGTGGACATGCTAAACAAGTGCTCAAAACAAGATTTTATTTCAATTACTGAACTCGTTACAGTGGGGGTGGTGAATGGTCTTCAGAAAACCATTAGTTTTGCATCATTTTTGCTGAATTTCATGGGTCTCATGGTCTCGTTTTTTTAGCAGTTATGTGTGTCTTGCAGTCTCCATTTTTTCGAAGGATGAAAGTTGTAAACATGCTAAACAAGTGCTCAAAACAAGACTTTATTTCAATTACTTTACTTGTTATAGTGGCAGAGATGAATGGTCTTTCAAAAACCCTTAGTCTTACAACATTTTTGCAGAATTTCATGGGTCTTGGGGCCTTTTTTTTTTTTTGGCAGTTATGTGCGTCTTGCAGTCTCCACAACTCTGGATTGCTGAAGACTGCTAAAGCCTTCCGAAGAGAATTAAAAAATGTTAAGATCATACACCACAGGGTCGAAAATTAACTTTTTTGGGCAGGCGCCAACTGGCGACTAAAATTTTTTTTCAGTCACCAGATGGAAAAAATGTGGTTGCCAAAAAGTGAGGACAAAATCTTTCCTTCACAGCGAAACACAAAAACGCAAAGTTTCTCGAGACATTTCGTCGTGTGAAAATATTCCTACTCCTGAATGATTGCAAGAGTCAGATTCCATGGTAAAGGCATTAAAATACTGTATAGCTTGCAATTTAGTTGAAGTGGAGTTTTTGTTGTTATTTATGTTGTCTGCACATAATATGAATAAACTCGAGCTTTTTTGCCTGGTGAAAAAGTTTGATTGAATTTGATCAAATTTGTAGAATAAAGTATAACCCTTTTTGGCAGATGCAGCAACTGCATGTCTTAAGACTTAGTAACTAAATGGGTCACAGAAACTGTTGATGGTGTAAGTTTTATCTACTTGGATTAAGTTTGATGAATTGGTTTCAAAACTGCACAACTGTGGATTGCTTGGTAGTTCATCTTGTACAATAGATTCAGGGACTGCGTTAAAATCTGTTTCTAAAGATTAAAATTGTACAATTGTGTGCTGTAGTGACATTGGCACCCAAAAAAAATATGCTGCCACTATTTCCATTTTAATTTTGTTCTAATTTTGTCGATATGGTAGGACCCTGACAGCTTATGTATTGGAGAGTTAAAAAAAAGTCGGAATATGGCGATGAAGTGATCAGAGCACCGTGGGAACTGAAAACTTATGTCATGCCACCGCAAGTGGTTCTGTCATTGTGACCCTGGTTACCAACGTAAACCATGACTGATCATGAGGAAATTTTAAATTTACCTCGGTTATTTTTCCATTGTCAGTTGACATTTACACACAAAAAAAGTTTACCTAGATAAGTAAACACCAAAACCACAGAAACGCTCAAGTATCAAGACAGCATAAGTGAATGTTCTATAAACAGCTGTAAAATAGCTATGGACTGAGACAGTCAAGACAGAGGCTTATTTTTAACTAAGAAAACAGTAAAAATGTTCCTATTTTGACGAGAAACTGGCTGAAATTACTAATAGCTGCGAAGTGCCAGGATATTCTACAGTTAAACTTCAACCAAACCCGAAGTAGTTCTACTAACTTTCGGCAAACACTGACTTCTATTTTTTCCTGCAGTGCTACCAGGCAAAGGTCATTCTGGTTCAATGACTCCCTTGATCTTGTGCCAAAAAACGACACTTTTAGCAAACCTTGCGGTTGAAGTTTTAAAATGCTAAACACTTACCTTTTGGCGTCTTAGAAACAACGGTGAAAAAAATTTCCTGGACACCTTGTCTATAGCGAATGTGGCTTTTCAGTCACGTGCAATGTCACACTAAAATGTTATGTAACAGCAGAGAGGAGTCCTGGTAACTACTCAGTACACAGTGCAAAGAGAAGCCTACTTCATTACATTGTCGTTACTTTTTTTGGAAGAAAAGCCTGCAATTTGGAAATAAGATGCTTTACTTTTCACATTTCTACCAAAGAAATGAATATACTGGCCAGACTTGTTTCAGTGTTGGAAACTAAATTTTGACAGCACTCGCCATTTGGGTGAGTGACTAAAAATCCACTTGCCCAATGTAATTTTCACTCGCCCATCCAGAAAAATGCCCCCTCCCCCTCCTCCCCCCCCCCCC
>Ga0099806_1174535_pt1 | contig 10407 bp, 6 predicted proteins | sample OrbCnscriptome_3_FD_81147 | JGI IMG/M metagenome (GOLD analysis project Ga0099806, IMG submission 81147) | Metatranscriptome of coral microbial communities from Puerto Morelos, Mexico - Orbicella C C metatranscriptome (Eukaryote Community... | ecosystem: Host-associated > Invertebrates > Cnidaria... | reverse complement strand
GATGGTCGCCACAAAATATTGCAATCCTTCCGTGGTAAGCCATACAATCCAGAAAGAAACGATGGCGCCATAACGAAAAGCATAGCAGAAGAAATTGCCGGGAGTGGTTTGGCATATGAAGATTTGAAGAACGTGTACAGCCATTACAGGCAAGAAGGAGTCATCGCAATTTTGTCGAGACCACCATCATGTGCAACATCAAGATCACCATGAGTTACTCGCACTGACCGAATTTTAGCAGCCGTCGTTGCTCATATCCAATGTGCTAGCTGTCCATAGGGTAAGATTTCCTTCGCTTAAATTTCCATCTCTAAACATATGTCATAATATTTCCAAAAATAGCTTTTAGGTAGGACATAAGAGCTCAAAACAATTTACCTTGTTGTTAGAACACGCCACTGACGGCAGTGGGCCATTGATACGCATGCGCACATGGTCATCTCGAAATTCTATGGCGTCACAAAGAAGCAAACGAAGAAAAACCATGCTCACTTTTCTCATGTTTCCTTTGGTGAAATTTTGTGAAAGTTTGTATACTTCATGATATAAAAGCCTACTTTACAATATCATTTTGAAACAAAATTTTATCTCAGGATTTCTCTTTTTTAATCAAAAATAGGAAATTGTAAAATTTTTAAGAATCCACAAGATTAACTTTTCACTTTTGCAAATTAAAGTATTGTCCAAAATCGTTTTCACAAGACTGCCGAGTTTCGAGATGTGGTTTAAAGAAGGTAACTTCAGAAAGGGAAGCAAATAGGTGTAAAATAGCAAAAAATGGTTATATTTACGATTCGTTGTTGCCATGGCAACAGTCTGCGATGCACTTGTATAAACGAAAACAAAACCCTTGGTGTCTTGCTAATCTTTAGTGCAAATGCCAGGAGCTTAAACCCAAAGGTGAAACAAAAAAATCATTTTTAGTTCTTCATCCGTCTATAGGGGTAGATGTTGTTGATACTGTAGGGAGCCACCTTAAGAATTTGCACTTTAGGAAATGTGATATCAAGCCTACTTTTTTACCAGTCGGTCAGTGGCTTTGTTTATTAGAACTATACAGAACTGTTACCAGCAAGACAGCTAAACATCATGTGATGTCTGTAATAGTAGCTAATCCAAGTAATGGTAAACTGCAGATTAGTGTTGTTTCTGTATAGCTTTTCTGACTCATTTTATAACAAGAACCAATTTAATTATAACATCGTCACGCAGTAGGGTAGTTTTATTCTGTTGCCAGCAATGATCATAGATTTTTTCAGTTTTGATATTCCACGAAACCCCTTCAAATTAATATCGATTTCAGAACCCATTAATAATGAGAAGACGTTAAAGGTAAACAGCACTAACTAACTTGAGACTTGAAACAACCAGACACATGCATGGAAAACTGTATAAATTTTATAAGATTCCATGAGATCTGCAGAGTTTGGAAGTTGCCTTGTCACACATTTATTGTCATGTTACCCTTCCCAACGCCTGAGTTTGTTTTTGGTGGAAAAAGTCAGTTACAGAAAACGTTTCATCTCTTTACGAGAGACATAAGTTCACCTCTTTTAACTGCGCAAGGATTACTGTTTCAAAACCAAAGAACCACTGTGTCGCCTCAAAATATTCTCATTAATTTGCAGTTTAACTTGCTGCCAAGAAGTCTTCAGGAAAATTTGGAGAGTTTCCATACCACAAGCCTTTAAGAAAATCTCTGCTAAAAATTCCCATTTTTAAGAATATTTGAGAACATTTTGAAATACATTTGACAATGAATATTAAAAGAATAAAACTATGACGTTTTGAAGTCATCTTGACTCCATTGTCAAGTAGAGGTGCTAGCTGTTTTTTGAGATTAAATACAAATAAAGGTGATAGAGTACATTAGAATAATAAGTGTTTCGTTAAACAAGCAGTCAGACTCAATACTGTGGAATGAGCATGTTAATGTGTGGGTGTGGAATGTGCGTGGAATGTGTGTGAGTAATGCAAATCAGTTTCATAACATGATTTTATCTGTTAGTTGAATAAATGGACTCGATGAGTAAAGGTCATCTCCTGAAAACTGGTGTCAGGAGTAAAGGGAATCCGCATTACCTGGTCTCTCTGACAATCTAACAGTCAATTACGGCAGATGGTCTCCGAAAACCCGAACCATTGAGCTTCAAGGGTAGTGTCGTGCCAAACTGGAAACATTTCGCCCAAGAGGTGGAAATATTCATCGCCACCGCTCACGGAGAAAAGGATGACAGAACCAAAGCGTACATCTTCTTGAATTTGGCAGGAAGAGAAGCGATTGAAAAGGAGAAATCTTTTATTTACGCTGTACTGAGCGAAGATGGAACCGTTCGAGATGAAGCAGAATCTTGCGAGAGTATTGAAGTGCTGAAAAGAAAATTTGCTGAAATTTTGCGACCCTCGTGGAAATGTCATTATGGAAAGGCACAAATTCAACACCTGAATCGAGAAAGAAGGGGAATCATTTCAGTCATTTGTAGCTGATCTCAGAATCCTAGCAAATACATGTGAGTATGGCATTTTGAAGGATGAGCTTATTCGTGATAAAATTGTATGTGGTGTCAGCTCTCGGCACGTTCGAAAGCAACTCTTAAAAGAACGGGATCTCACACTCAATCGCGCTACTGACATTGGCATTGCCAACGAATTATCAGACAGAAACAACACCGAGCTCTCGTCGAACCAAGTCAGTGATCCAAAGGAAGAGGTCCATGGTGTCGACAAAGGGGGTTTATCGAAGAAAGATTCCAAACCTAGTATCGAAAATTGTCAAAATTGTGGTGGTAACCATGCAGCCAAGCAGAAATCATGTCCAGCGTTTGGCAAGAAATGTCTTCATTGCGGAAAGCCCAATCATTTTGAAAAAGTTTGCCGTTATAAACATGATGGTGGGCATCCAAACACTCAAGATCCTCAACGGCGTCCTAGACGTTCTGTCCAAACGGTCAATCCACAATATCCTATCGGACAAGATGAGGATTTATTCATTATCGATGCAATTACATCCAAGCCGGGAAAGAAAAGTGAAATTTTCTGCACAATGGAAATCAATGGCCAACCAGTTGAAATTATAATTGACACTGGCGCCAAATGTAATGTGATCACACTCAATATATTCAAAAGGATCAGCCGCAATGAGAAGATTGATAGGATGAAAGCAGTGCAGTTGGTTGCCTATGGCGGAGACATGTTAACTACCCTGGGCAGTGTGAAGCTCGAAGTTCATTTACAGTCGATGTCCTGTAACCTGGAATTTCACGTCATTGACTAACTGGTAACACCATTGCTTGGTCTCATGGACTCTTTAAGCTTGAATCTCATTCAGTTGCACAGCATGGTCCATGAGGTTGATACCACTGATGCCTTCCGCGCAGCAATACTTTATGAGTACAAAGACTTATTCCAAGGCAATCTTGGCAATAAAGCCGTTGTTTACAAAATGAGGCTTGATGCCAATGTAACCCCTGTGATTAGACCGTCGTGCAGAATACCCCTTACAATGGTGGAGAGTGTTAAAAGAGAGCTTGATAGGATGGTCAAGATTGGAGCAATCACACCCCTGTCCAAACCGAGTGGGTCTCACAAATGGTAGCAGTGAAGAAGAAAGATAGCAGTATTTGCATCTGCATAGACCCGAGGGATCTCAATAAAGCCCTTAAACAACCCCATCATCCTACGAGGACGGTTGAAGATGTTGCATCACGTATGTTCAATGCCACAGTATTCTCCACCCTTGACACGAGAAGTGGTTTCTGGCAAATAAAACTTGATCATGAATTTTCACTACTCACAACCTTCAGCACACCATTTGGAAGATTCCGCTTTCTGCACATGCCGTTTGGCATCACTTCTGCCTCAGAAGTCTTCCAGCGTGAGATGGAAGAGCTATTTGCTGGGTATCCCTGTGCCATCATCGTTGATGACCTGCTAGCATGTGGCAAGGGAACAGCAGACCATAATGTTAACTTGAAGAAAGTGCTAGAAAGAGTGCAAGAAGTTGGCATGAAACTAGCTCCGAAGAAATGCAAGTTTCGCCTTAACCAAGTATCCTATGTTCATCAGTTCAGAAATGACGGTCTCAAGCCTGATGAAGCCAAAGTTGCAGCTATTAAAGAAATGCCAACATCGGATGGACCAGAGGCACTGCGTCGATTTCTTGGCAGAACCAATTATCTCCACAAGTTCATTAGCAACTTCAGTGAGAAGACAGCGCCACTACGCGAATTGCTGCGGAATGATGTACACTGGAGATGGGAGCCAGCACAGCAACAAGCTTTCGACGCCCTCAAGGCAGACATCTCCCAACCTCCAGTCCTGTGGTACTTCGACCCCTCAAAGCCTGTCACGCTGTCTGTCGATGCTTCAAAGAGTGGTCTTGGTGCTGCGTGCTTACAGGATGGTTATCCTGTGGCCCACGCCTCACAAGCCGTAACAGAGGCAGAAACTCAATATGCGCAAATTGAGAAGGAGCTGCTTTTTGCCACATTTGCAGGCAGAAAATTCCATGATTTCATCTATGGTCAGCAAACTAATATCGAGACCGATCACAAGCCTCTCACAGCAATTGTAAACAAGCCTCTTCATTTAGCCCCAGCTCGTCTTCAGTGTATGCTTTTGCAGCTTCAGAAGTATGATTTGAGGTTTATCTACAAGAAAGGGACTGAACTTTACGTCGCAGACACGCTGTCATGCTCCTACATCGATGAGAAATCTGATCCAAACATGAATGAGCAGGTTGACATCCTGTCCCTTACATCAATTTCTCCAGCACGTAAGGCCAAACTTCAGAAACACACTCTTGCAGATCCTGTGATGCAGAAAGTTACCCATTTCATTTCTAATGGCTGGCCAGCAAAGTCCAAGAGTGTACCCCCAGAGGCACAGCCTTTCTTTCCAATCAGAGATGAGCGTATTGTGGACCATGGAGTCATCTTGAAAGGCTGAGAGTTGTGGTTCCACAGACCTTAAGTAAGGAGTACCTCCACAACCCCACAAGGGGCATCCTGGAATGGACGCTAAAAAGAGGAGAGCAAGAGAAACCGTGTATTGGCCTTCTTTGACACTCGCCCAATATTGATTCTGACGTAGCGTCATGCTAGCCTTGCAACAGTGCTCGACCCCACCAGCAGAAAGAACTGCTTCTCATTCACCCGGTTCCAGACCTCCCTTGGTCCTTAGTGAGTGCAGACATATTCGACTGGAGTGGACTGATGTACCTGATACTCGTCGACTCCTACTCCGGTTGGTTTGAGATGAGCACTCTCAGCGACTTATCTAAAAGTGTGATCATGAAGATTGAACAACATTTTGCTGTTCATGGCATTCCATCCAAGTTGCTGACGGACAATGGTCCACAATTTGCAAGTAGGGAGCGAATGGAGCTTCGAGCATGTTACTAGCAGCCCCTACTTTCCTCAGTCTAATGGTTTCGCGGAGAATGTAGTCAAACAAGCCAAGAGCCTTCTTGAAAAGTCTAAGAAGGATTGTTCTGACCCCTTGCTTGGCCTTCTTAACCTCTGGAATCAAGTCCTAGCCTCTCCTGGTCAGCAGTTAATGTCAAGGCGTACCAGATATGTTCTTCCTGTTGCGAGGAAACTCCTTATTCCAAAAGCACTCAACACCAGGCACGTCTCCTCACATTTGAAGCTTAAACGCCAACAGCAAAAGTTATACCACGATCAGCATGCCAAACCTCTCCTACCTCTCCTCTCATAACATGATTTTATCCGTTAGTTGAATACAAACACGTGCAAAAGTATTTAGTGAAACATGTATATACTGCATGCACTGTCATGTCAAACACCAATGACAATGAAACACTTATTTTAATGTACTCTGTCACCTTTATTTGTATTTAATCTCGAAACTACAGCTAACACCTCTACTTGATAATGGAGCCAAGAAGACTTTGAAATGTCATAGTTTTATTCTTTTAATATTCATTAAGAATATTTGCCATTATTAATGCAAGATATCGAAATGCTGCTGACAAGACACTAACAAAAGAGACATCCAAACATTTATGTTAAGTTAAAGTTTCTGGATGTGCCACTAAATGGACTTCTTGCTTGTTTATTCTGAAAAACAAAAGTGTCAAGTTACCATTTGAAACTAAGAAATAAAAATATCTTGTTACATTTACCTGCAACAAAAGCAAATTTCAAAACTCAGCAGTGTTCTCATTTGTAACTAGCCGTCCATAATTTCTTTGGTTTTGATAGAGAAAACCACTTCAAATGAGTATCTCGGTATCGATTCCAAGAAATGTTTCAACAAGAAGACAGTATTACTTTATGAACAAAGCTACGTAACCGAGACTTGCATTGACAAACTGAAAGATTTTGCATAAACATAAATGGTGTGAACTGCACATAATGCAAATGGTATTGATGGCACCATGGTGAATATCATCACAGGCAAAAGTTCCCTCGCCATCCCAATAGTGCATTTTAGACTAAAACAATCATTCCTGTCCTAGAAATCACCAAGTTGTTTGTAAGACTCATTTCATTCGAAATTTCATGTGATGTGAAAAGCAAAGCCTTGATGACATGTTAGTATATGCCAAAGACTATGACTCCTCGGCTGGTTATCGAATTTTGAAATCTTTTGAAACCCATCTACAAAGTCCTGGGCTTAAGGTTACTTCCCACCTTTGCAGGTGTCCTTTGGGAAAAAAATCGTACGCATGCCAGTTTCAATAAAACCCCAACAAACTATATATCATAAGAAAGCTTAATAAATAAAAAAAAATTTCAGCAATGTTTTCTTTTAGGAAGTGTCAGGAGGCAGTGAGGTGGGAAACGACCGAGGCGTCTTCTATTGACAGAATTTATCAGGTATCGGATTCCGCACTAGAAGCAAAATGGCTGCACAGTCTTATTCACAAGGCATCAATCAACAAAAGTGTGTCGGGCTTTTTCAATATTCTGATTGGTTGTCTAGATATCCACGTCTAAAAATGGAGTAGCTAAAAATATGCGAGATGTGTTGTGTAAATGGACGCCACAGGAAAACTGTGTTAAATATCAAAATTTCCCAACACTTTTTGGTTTGTCATTATCTCTGGAATGTTCTGGCAAAATTTCACGAAAACCCATCAAATCTGCATACCCTATAAATTCGCTCAAAGTGGATGTATTCCTCCAAAAATCAAATGCAAGATTTTGGCTTGTAAAGGTTCGTAAACAAGTCGCGCCACACCCAGAGATTATCATGCCTGATAAAACCGCAAACCAATGGAACAACAGGACCTCTTAGTATTTATGACAATAGATCGAGATTTCCCGGGAAAAGCATCCCATCGCAACATGTTTTTTATGTCTCGCTCAGTGGAGTTCAATTCAGTACGGCGACGTAATGTAATGGGCAAAGATGCCAAAGGCAAAGGCAAAACCTGCGCCAAAAAAGTTGAAGGCGGAAATGTGCCACTGAAAAACAAGACGTTAAGGAATCGACAGACAGCTTAAGAAATACTCTTTTTGCTGAAATGAGTTCCCTTGGGTAAGTTTCATTTTCTTCGTCACTTCCGCCAGATTCTGATGAAGAATCTTGTTTGCAGCCTGCGCTGACGTTGACTTTGATTTTTAAGCTACTTTCTCCAAGGATATTCGAATGCTCCAGATCTTCAGCAGATGCCAAGATTGTCGAAGGTGTTTGGCCAAACAAAGGGTTCTCGCCCGTTGACAAGATTGTGACACCTTCCCTGTTTATTAACTTTATTTGAAAATACGTTTTTTCTAAATAACTTGGCCGCTTTTTGAGATTTTTAATGTTTTTCTTTTGGAAACACTAGATAAAATGACGCACTTAAATTTTGTCAAATAAAAGAAAAAACGATTTTTTTGGCCTCTGAAGGTGGGAAATAACCTTTAGGTGATTCCTTAGAATTGCATTGCGCATCCCTACTGTGCACCATTTTCACGTCATTAGCGCGTGCTCACGAGCACATGCACGTACACAACATATACAAAATGGTGGCTCTTGGCTTGCGAGAGATAAATCGTTGTGTTTTTGTCGGAAATGAGTACCGGGACCTAACGATTTTTTTATTTAGTTTGAATGTAGAAATCACCTTCTTTCTATACAGTGAATATGGACCAATTTCTACTGCAGAGTAAAAAATTATCACGGAAAATGAGAGCATAGCTAGCACTCGTAAAAGATAATATGTGGCCCCAGAACACTGCATGCTTGGAACATATTGTATCCCTGTCGACTAAATATGAGTGCCTTTATAATGGCACGTACATCAAATTGGTCCTTAACATCTATGCAATACATCCATTGTTGTATTTCTCGCTTAACTTTCTCTCTATTTTTATCCTCTGTTAATGCGTGAGGTGAACGGTTCAAATATAAATGTTTCCGAAAGCAGATAATTTCAGGAATTATGGGGTTTTTCTAAGGTCCTCCTGCTCCTAAATAAACATGGGGACCCCCTTTTTTATTTCAAATTTTAAGTTCCCTCGATATAAGCAGCTAACAGGCAAAGTTTGAGAGAAAATCTGTTGTGAGTTCTATTTCGATGGAATTACCTTAACCATTGATATAAGTGCAGCATTGGAAATGTCGGAATAAGGACGATACAAGACTACTTGTTTCAAAGATGGCCGTTTTATTTTCACACACATGATTCACCTTTACAAGTGGCAATCTGATTGATTGTTTATGGTAGCCCTAATCTGATTGGTGCGACATACTCACATCTCTGACTCATTCACTCATAACATAGGATGTAGTCCAGCCCTGATGACTAAGAGGTATTTTTCCTTTTAAAAAAGTAACTACAAAACCTTGTTGATGAGCAATTGGCCTTTTTGTGCTGCACTAGTCACCAAATTGGTGACCTGTTTACAAAATTTGTTGCCAAATGTTTTTTTTTTCAGTCACCATGGCGACCAAAACAGTTACAGCTTGGAGTGCTGAGTAGCTGGTACTGAACAATCAGAACCTCCCAACGTGAAAACAGGGAGGGACATTATGATTTCAGTTTTTATCTTACGCCTATGAAGCACTTTTAATTAATGTTTTCACAATAAATATGATTTATTATTGTGGGTATTATTATTCCTGGCAATCACTTCTTGACAACCAACATTTTATTCAATGTTACACCGGTTAAGAAAAGTTATTAAAAAACTACAAAATCCAACGTTTCGGCTATTAACATAAGCCTTCTTCACAGGTAATACCATTGGGTTTTGAAGATTTTTAAAAGCTTTTCTTAACCAGTGTTACATTTTTATATTCATCATGGAACCACCTGGCTACAAATCAGTTTTTAAAATTTATTCAATACGTTCCTGTGGAAGTTTATACATGTATTTCAAGTCCTTGGTAGTGAAGGGGCTAAAACCCCAAAAGATCATCATCTACAGTAATAGATTTTGCAAACCTTCCAAACCTCCCTCCCATGCTGCCTTTTTACAGCTACACTCTGGCCTACGTTTTCTTCAGGCAGTTTGGCATTGTAGTAAACAATGGAAGTCCAAGGGAGTAAAGACCTAGGCCTTAGCTTGTGAGATCTATGGTTTCAATAAGAGTAAAATGATCGTAAAATTCTTGGTCATGGTAGTAAGGTGGCCACTTGTGTTTGGGCTTGTGTGCAGTTAGCAATTTTGTGTCGGCTAGAAGTCTTGTTTCTTTCTCATGCCATGTCCTAGTTTAGTTTTCATGACTGTGTGTTTTATTTCATGCTAAAGTGTATGAACAACTATTGCCTCCTTACACTTCCAAAAGGTCATCAGGCCAGCAGGGGATGAGAATATAAAGAAAATTTATAACACCTGTAATAATTGAAGGGGTGAGTGCAAAACCATGCTAAGTGATGATTTGGGTGGAAAAAAAATTTTTCGCGAAAGGGCTTGAATTTTTGCATGTGGTCTTCAATGTAGTAGAAAAACGTGGTCCTGTATTTTTGTCGCTGGTTTTTGCTTCGTTCATAAAGACGACGCTAGGAAAACTGAGTGGTTTTTCTGCATACGCAATATCTCGAAAGCGAAGCTTAGCGGAAGAACTATGGGACATTGTTAAACATACCTAAACAAAACTGCATGCGAAATTTGGAGCGTTTTCGACAAAGTTCACTTTTGATTAAAATACCTAGCGCCCTTTTCCCCGCTGAGGCCTTCAAATAAACGAAGCCGGGCCTTTGTTATAATAAACAGAGCCGATCCTTTGTTATAATAGCCAAGCCAAGCCTTTGTTATAAGTCGAAGTCTCGCCTCAGTTTATCATAACAAAGGATCAGCCCGCTGCGACCGCAAGGACTTTGATTTCACTTAGGGTCCGGACGCACTGGACTGACAAAATTTGTTTGGCCCTTCCAAAAATCTCGACAAAATTTGTCTCTGCCAAATTTTTAATTTGTCAAGCGTGGGCGCACTGAATCACAGCAAAATA
>Ga0099806_1342478_pt1 | contig 10482 bp, 7 predicted proteins | sample OrbCnscriptome_3_FD_81147 | JGI IMG/M metagenome (GOLD analysis project Ga0099806, IMG submission 81147) | Metatranscriptome of coral microbial communities from Puerto Morelos, Mexico - Orbicella C C metatranscriptome (Eukaryote Community... | ecosystem: Host-associated > Invertebrates > Cnidaria... | reverse complement strand
TTAAAAAAAAAAAAGAGAAAAAATACACACACAAAAATCAAAACAAAACAAAGCTAAAAAGCAAAGTAATTAAAACAATTACAAACAAAAAAACAATCAATTTTAGAAAAACAAAACAAAACAAGCATTAATTGTGGTACTTCAGCCAATCAAGTTGAATTAGTATTTGAGCAGCAGTATTAAGCACTTATTGCAACCAAAGCAATATACTGTCATTGTTTATTGTTTAGGCTGACCTATTTTTTATTACCTTTTATTTTTCTTAAGAGAGTTGAGGACACTCCTGTACTTCTTACTAAAAATGAAATCAAGGCAGTGAAAAAACTTGTCTTCTCTGTGGTGAGGAAGACCCTGAAGATCACCAAGATGGACACAGACTTTGATGCCTGTGATGTTGACTTGAGTGGAGTGCTTGTTTGGGCTATAAGAGAACAACGCCTGTTCTCCTCTGACACAGAAGGCATGGAATTCAATATCAAGCTTGATGGTCGTCCCCTTGGAGGTATTCAATGACCATTAATGTTGCATTTTCTGCGTGTTAATTTGTCTTTGGAATATTAGGCTCCTATTTACTTTTAACTGAAACTTTGTTTGTAATTTGACATGAATTCCAACTTCCATGCAAATTTTCAGTGACCACTGTGCATACCCCATTATGTACTGTAACCTCTTTAAGGTGGGATTATTGGGTGTAACATTGTCAAATCTGTTGCCAACTGTGGTTTTCAGCCAAAGCTAGCTGTGCGTTTGGGTAATTATTTCCGTCACTTAGGCTTTTTTTTTAAAATTACATTGCATTGCATTGATTATTTATATCTAAGCTTGGACCTGGCTATTGTTTCTTTTTGACCCAAAGGGAAAGATCAGGTGGCTGTTGGTGTTGCTCCTATCGATTTTTCCAACAAGAGCTCAGAGAGTGCACTGTCTATCTACCCACTTGCCATCGCAAATTGTAAAGAGAAAAGGTAAGTAGTAATTTTGTGTTTAACTGACATAGACACATACTAAACTGTACATATGAAGAACATCAAGCTTTTGTAACTTTGAAATTTAAGTAAGATCTTGAGTCTACATTTAATGATATGTTTATTATGTATTTGTAATATTGAAATATATTTCCAAGTATCTAATGTACCAGCAAAACTGGGCTAACTCTGTAATTTGTCTAGATCAGCTGTCAACAGGTTTAATAAAAGGTCTCAGCCTTGCAAATTTTTATGAAAGGTTCGGCTAGGTTGGGAACTTAGTACTACAAATTATTCAGTGAAGTACATGCACAATAATCCTAATATTACTATACTTTACAAAGAAATTTCCTAAGTGGTTGAAAATCATTAAAATGCCAGATCATGTTGAATTAATTTTGAAGTCCTGAATATGATTTAAAAAAAAAAAAATTAATTAACAAATAACAACAGGAACGTTTATTTATACTGACATTATTAGTTACAGGGTTGTTTTCTTGGTCTGTAGTTAAAAAAAGGCTAGTCGTGGCAGGCCAAGTTAATTATATTGAAACTAACAATCAACCCAAATCATTTTTAAATTAATTTTTTTTTAATTGATCCTACTGCTTTTTTTTTATTGGTGCTTTATGATTAGAATAGTTACATACTAGATATGATCTTATACAATTTCTTGTTTCATATTTAGAGGAAACTTAAAACAGCTTATTAGGAATCTCAATTCCCAAAAGAACCACATTAAAAAGCATGGCATTGTGGTAGATGGCAAAAGATACAGTGTCAAGTTCACAGGTAGTTTTCAGATCTTGCTTGATAAGTTAGTATATTTAACATTATGGCTTGAGTATTCCTGTTGTTCTTGTTGTTTCTCATTAGTATGCTTTGGAATATATGAGCTTATTAATTTCTGGATTTCTTCAGTTTACATTTGAAACAAAATGATTAAGCTCAATAGTCTTTAATCATTCTTTAAAATAGCAATTGATCCTTACGATGGGAGAAAATCGTAATGAATGTTCTAATTTTGTTGTAGTGACACTAGATTACAAAGCACTGTGTCTTCTTCTGAACAAAAAAAATAACGAAGACTTTGTTCTTGGTGGAAAAGGCTATGGTTCCGAATTTTGCAGCTTTTGTGATGCCATAAGGGTAAATATAAATGTTTGATATCATTATAATGTGAAAATCACTGACTCCCAGTCCAGCTTTTAAAATTCCTCAAAAATGGGTTGAAATGGTTTGATTTTCTCTTTTTCTGCTCACAGATTTTGTTGTTGCAGACTGTGGTGCTATTTTTAAACTGTACAGCATCCAGAAAGTTTTACTTTGCCAAAATCCTGATGGTGATGATGATGATGATCACATCATCATCAGTCCATACAGTTTTGACATAAGAAGTCTGCAACAACATGAACAAAGTATCTTTATGTGTTGGACATCTAAAGAAGATGATCTTAGTGAAGAGACAACCGACCATTATGATACATGGCCATAAGTATTGATGTAGGATGCTGCATTAGTGCTATAGAAACTTAAATCTTCCTTGTGCAAGCATCGTACTAATAATAATAATTACCCGAACAAGATTAACACTGTATCGCATTTGTCACATTTCTAGAAATATTATTAAAGCTGTTTCATGTACATTTGGTGTAGTCTTTTTTTCAACATAACCATGAAATATTTTCAATAGCATTTACTAGTGCAGCCACGCGTTATCACCTGTATACAACTTTATGTGTGCAGAACAAGACGCTAGAGCTTCACAACTACCCATGTACTGTAATTATCTTTGTTTATTAAAGGCATGCACATCCCATGGAGCTGATCCAGATGAAGCTTGCGTAGACTGCTTACGATCAAAAGCAAACATTGGAAGGTAATTTTATTCTGAATTCTTTCTTTTTTGAAATGTAATCAGATGTCCAATGAAAAAAAAACAACAACATAAAAATGACTTTTGCATCTAACTGTTGGAAGCTTGAAAAAGAAAACAAATGTTATTATAATAACTATGTTTAGATACAGATTTTGTGTGGGAGTTCAAATAGGGTTAATTTACTAGCAAGATTGAGTGTTACTTAGGGCTTCAACTGCAATCAGTCCTGGTATTGCCAAATACCACCACACTTGGAATCTGAAAAAAAATAAATAAAAAAAAATGGAAATCCCAGACAGGAAAAGAACAATGTAACTGACTGCCAAATCTTTTTTGGCAAATATAGCCTCAAAGGTGTTGGAACTCTTGTCTGGAAACCAATGTCTCTATCTGACAGGTTTCTTAATTTTATTATTTATCTGGTGTTTCTTGAGAGGGAACCGAAGCTTATGAGCCCGGCGGTTTTTAATAGGTTCCCTCACCTAAGCTCACAAGCCCCATTTTGCTTTGTATCCTTTAATATATAAATTGTGGTTTTGTATCTTCTTTGTAATCTTGTATATTAATTAGTGTTATTTATTAATCATTGTATTCAAATTCTATTTTTGTTTTGTTTGTTTGGCAAATGAAAAAAAAATTAAAAAAATTATTATTATCATTATCATTATAATTATTATTACTATTATTATTTTTTTTTTTTAATTTTTGTTACTTTTTTTGAAGGAGTTCAGGTCTTCGTGATGACTTAAACTTTCTTCTGGAGGAAGATTTATGTAACATAAATCTCTGCTCCTTGCATTGCGAAATGTGAAATTGTGAACAGCTTTTGGGTTCTCTTTGTTTGTTTGCGTATCGCATTGGAAGCCTTGAAAGGTTGAATGAAGTCCTGTCTAATTATGGTCCTGAAAACTGTAGAGGATTTCCACGCATCACCATTAAAGAAAGAAAAGGGCAGCAGACTGCAATAGAAAAGCACAACATACAAGTAGCATCATTCTCAGGTACACATAATAATTGGCCTGACATGAGTTATCAGACTATGAATTACATGCTTTGCGTTTCCGTTTTTAAGTGTTGATTGCAGGCCCAAGGAAATTTTTAAGATGAATATTGAACATGTATATTCCAAGTTACTTGTAATTGATGCAGTATCATTATATTTACTAACAATCACAGTGTTCAAGGAGGCTCAATGGACCAATTTCTATATATTAAAATTCAGCCTAAAACAATAGAGGTCTATTGTTTTAGGTTGAATATTAATATCTCGAAATTGGTCTATTGTTTAACCATTTTTATTTACATTATTTTCATGCCAGGATCTACTGAAAGGGAAATTCTGAAAAACTTTGAAGAGATTGTGGAGACATCCTTGCCACTCGAGAAACTGAAGGCATATTATGAGGAATGTGCTGGCTCAGCAAAGCAAGTGGTCTTGAGCTATGTTACCTTCTTTGAGCAAAGGAAATCAGTAAGTACTAAAATGTAGCATAAGAAAAAGGAAGACAGCTGTTTCTGAACTCATTATAATCTTTATAGTTGACATGTTATTTTCCTCATAATCAAGAAGGATCCGTAGACAAAACTATATAACCTGGGAAAACTAGACTGTTCAATCTGGTCCAGTGTTGGTATCGCTAAGTCAAATATTCAAATGATTGGCCAAGGCAAGTTCAGACGATGTATGAATTAAATCCATGCAGTTTTGAGGGCAAGGAATCTTGTATACTGACAACTATTTTGCTCCTTTTTTCATTTTGTAGTTACCACATGTTAGGCAATTAAATGAAGAAGGCTAAAGTAAAATCAATATCATACTTATATTTGTACATTTTGTAGTTCATAGCAGATATTCTTGAGAATGGAGTATTTATGCGTGATCATGGGTCTAAACAGGAAAGAGTCAATCTTGTAGACAAAACAGGTAATTTTAACTACATCCATTTTTAAGGTGTCAGTGCCAGGTACCTGATTTGTAGCTTGCCTCATCTGTTGGTGTTGTTGTTTTAAGCTATGTTGTGTTTGTTTTTTTTTGTTTTAGAACTTAAATCATTTCTGGAGGAGCATAAAGAATACTGGGCTAATAAACTTGAAGAAGTGGAGGAAAAGTTCTTAGCACTAGATCAATGTCAAGGAACACTTCAGGGGCCAAAACAGAAAAAGAGGAAAAGATCCGAGAAAAAGCCACAAGCAGATGTCAGTGATAACTTCTCCAAGCTTGCGGGAGAGCTTCAGATTGAGTTCTTCAGCAAGGTACATGATAAGTTATTTTTTAAGCTAACAAATCTGTATGAAAAGGTGGCCATAATAGAGACACCTATAGAAATAGATCTTCCCTGTGGTATAAATCGAATTTTTTCCCTTTCAGTAATACCATAGTGCAACCTTAATTATCAAGCTAGATTGAGATTCTTATCAAACTAGCTGTAACATCACATAAATGTTTTTGCTAACAAATTTAATGGAACGTTATCAGGTATTCAACTGTGTTCATGCTTCTGTGAAAGTTTGATAAATTTAATCAATAATCAGTTTTGCTTTTAAATGACCTATCAAATATGTATTACACTTTTATTTTTATTTTATGTATCACACATTTATAATTCAGGTATGCTGTGATTGGCGAGGAATTGCTTTGACCATGCGGGACAAAGTGTTTAAACCAGAAGATGAAGAACTTATAGACATCCATGACATAAAGGTATACTTTGTTTTTTTAAACCTTGACTTACAAAATATACTCATTTACCATAAATATATCAATGATCGTTTTTTATCTTGTTTGTGCTTTTTTCAGTGCAAAGAATGGGGCTTCTTACTAAAGAAGTTATTTGGCCAACACTTGGGCACTGGTGACTATGGACATCTTGTTGTGGACCACAGTGCGATGCTTCTTAGACATTTTCGTTCCATGTACAAATATTCTGGTCAAGGATTTGAGTCGTCACACAAGTTGCATAGACAGCTATATTCCAAGGCTACCAATCATGATTCCTCTGGACCAGGCCAATCTTGTAAGTGTTGTAATAGAAACTGAATAAATCTAAAAGGGTTCTTAAAAGACAATAAGGACAACTGCTGCATGCACACTCTTCAGTCTGTGTGTTCCGGCCAAATGTTTCACTTAAGTAATATTACAGTAATATTATAGTTTTCATGTGTGGGCTAGTGCAGTTCTATTATTGTGTCTAGAAAGTGATTTACTGAATATCTTTCAGTGAATCAAATACTCACCCACTGGTATGCAACCATGCTTCTGTCCCTACGATATGCATTCCATCAAGCAAGCGACTGCATTTATTCAGGCAAGTTACTAGTCAATAAACCAATTAATTAATTGCAGACTTACATGTAATCAAGTTGTAGCATGTTACATTTTTTTTTACTTTCTCTCTTGGAAACCACAACATGCAGTTCTTAGTTAATGCCCACTTTGCTGGATGTAGCAGGTGTTACTCTTTTAATGTTTAGACAAAAGTGAAAAAATGACAGCCCGAGGAGATGTATTGGAATTTATGCCTTTGTTACACCTGTGTTATTAATGTTGAGAAACCTTTACCTAACCAAACCAAATTGGAAATTGATCAACTGAACGATTATTGATGTGTCTTTGTTATATAATAGTCATCTTTTAGTTAACATGGTGACAACTAGAGGAAGAGGGTCTTTCCTTTTTTCTACAGTTCCTGTCTCTGCATCCTCAGGAAAAGAAATTTTACAGAGTAGTTTTCATGACTAACAGGAGGTCTGAGAAGCTAAAATAAAATGAATAAAATTCATGAAATGCTTATCAGAGTGTAGGTTGAAGCTCAGTGTTTATCATAAATTATTAAGTAAATTGCATGGTTTTCCATTTATTAACCTCTCTTTATTAGATTATCCACATGCAACGCAGTTGGGTGCTTAGGCACAGCCTATTAAATTTAGCATATTGGTATCTCACTGATGTCTGTGTGACAAGAACACGATTGATCAAGACAGACAGTTAGTAGGGAATATCTTTCCTTAATTAACTAATGTAAAATCGTCCTCTCTGCTTCTTTAGGCAAGAAAAAGTTCTGCTACCGTGGGTGCGGGTGGAAGAGTATTAGTACAAAAACATGGTCGGAGGAGACAAAGAAATGGATACTAATGATGAATGGCCTGTTCAACCAAATGTTTGGCAGTGACTTTCTTTCGTACAGTTACAACAAAGACCATGGAACCCATGTGACCAATGATGTGATATCGAGGCTCCGTGAGTATGATCATGTTTATTGGGAACGCGAATATGCCAAGCATGTGTCAGACAGCAGGGAAAATGAACGACCACTCCCAGAAGGCACCAATGATGACTTTTGTATCCCAGGAGCTTATCTGAATACAGACTTACAGCCTAATGCCCCTACAAAGTTATCAAAGCACCCTCCAGCAGTTAATCTTAGTACTTGCTTGCACAATGGCAGCCCCACAGACATAAGTCAGCCAACACCTATGGACGTGAGTTTTGAAATGAAACAAAGTGAGCAGACGCCCATAAATGTAAAGAAGGATGACTCTGTGACGGAAGAGCGTTCCTTTGATTCGGGGTCGGAACTTCGTGTTGCTATAGCTAAAGCTAAAACAAGAGCTGAAGAGGCAGCCCTATTCACCTTGTTACCACCAGTGTCCAGAAGTTCAGCCTCGGTTCTGCAGCCAGTCTACGGTGAGATGTCAGCTTCAGATCCTTACACTCTAAAGGAACGCCCCTGTGAAAATGTCATTGAGAAGGCACAGAAGCTGCTTGTTGATCAGAGAAGAAAAGGAATGCATCCATCTGGTATAAGCATTGTTGGAACAGGGCAGTTTTCAGAAGATGGCTTGTCCGTTCTAAGGAAGTTCTGCTCCCTGGCAGGTACTAAATGGAAAGTATCATCTGAAGCAAATTGGCTCTCCCAGTTGAAGTGCTCAGTGGCAGATCTGGTCCTAATTCAAGATGCTTTATGGCATCATTCAGCTACCACACCAATATTAAGATTTGGAAGGAAAAGCATCGATGTCACCTCTTTTTCTGAACTAACAGGAGAGAGGTACATCGATAGCTTTGTCATAGACATCTGTATTGGAAAGTATTTGGAAGAAGCCAGAGAAAATGGGAATGATGACACCCTGTACTTCCCTTCTGAATTCTACGACTGGATGAAGTCAAGTGACAGGAGTTTCAAGCGAACACGGGTTGCAGACGTAGCATCTGACTTACTTTTGTTTGACAACTTACAGCAAATATTAGTACCAGTTCATCTGCCAAACCACTGGGGCTTAAGTGTTGTTGATGTGGCAAATATGGAGATGTACTTTGACGATGGCCTAGCGCGTGCTGCCCCTCCTACAGCACTTTCTTCAATCAAAGAGCTGCTAGACTTGTTCTTTGAAATGCATCCATCCCACCCTACCCTACAAACGAAGTTCTGGCAACATTGCACACATTTTAAACGTTTTGGAATGCCATCACAAGAACCAGTAGATCCCAGAATGATTGGCACTGGAAGCTGTGGGATTGGAGTCTTTATGGCAGCAAACGATTTTATTTACAGAGGGTCTTCCTGCATTAACAAGTTGCAGTGGAGATTTAACGAGATGGACATACACCGGAAAAACCTAATGTTACAAATTCTTAATTGGAGAGTGTAGCTTTCTTTTACCCTCAGCATTACTAAACTGTTGGTGGGTGTAGAGAATCCAGTTTGAGCTATTATCTGAAAGCAGAATGTACATTTTTCGTAAACGAACTTTAGTTCTAATTCAACTGTTGTTATCTGAGGGCAGAATTTGATTTTTTTCCTATTACGAACATGAAATAATTCTGCCTTTCTTGGGTAGTCAGTTCAAATTCAACTGTTGTTATCTGAGGGCGGAACCTAGTTCTGTCTTTCTTGGGTAGTCAGTTGCATTTGGGCTGTTGTTATCTGAGGACAGAATGTAATTTTTTCCCTTGTACTAACAAGAAATAATTCTGTCTTTCTTGGGTAGTCAGTTCAAATTCAACTGTTGTTATCTGAGGGCAGAACGTAGTTCTGTCTTTCTTGGGTAGTCAGTTGCATTTGGGCTGTTGTTATCTGAGGGCAGAATTTAATTTTTTTCCTATTACGAACATGAAATAATTCTGCCTTTCTTGGGTAGTCAGTTCAAATTCAACTGTTGTTATCTGAGGGCAGAACCTAGTTCTGTCTTTCTTGGGTAGTCAGTTGCATTTGGGCTGTTGTTATCTGAGGACCGAATGTAATTTTTTCCCTTGTACTAACAAGAAATAATTCTGTCTTTCTTGGGTAGTCAGTTTTATTTGGGCTGTTGTTATCTGAGGACAGAATGTAATCATGATAACTATTTCTTACTCTTGCTTAAACTTGAAACTATTCTTTCTTTCGTTCTCGTCTAGTCCCAGTTCACCTGATGTTATCTGAAACAGATTGAACATATTTCTGTCTTTCTTGGATAGTCAGTTGTATTTGGAGTGTCGTTATCTAAAGCCATAATGTAGTTTTTCTCTTGTTTTTATTTGAAGCCATTCTGTTTTTCTAGTAGTCCTTCCACTTAACTGGTTTATCGTAAACATTGCAGTTGAAAAAAGCTTTCTATTATCATACATGTATATATCTCAGAGAAACGGTCAGCGAAAAATGTACATTATTGAGAGTTTCGTTGTACTTTCAAATTTATTCGTCACATAACATTGTAAAAAAATACCCGCAGCTGTCTACTAAGCTGGAGAATAAACCAGCATATTGCCATCAAATTGCAAACAAGTTTATCAAATAATTACTTTGGAAACATAAAATCGAAGGGTTAGTTTTCCATGTTTAGATGACGAGAACATTTCTGGCCACCATATCAGTTCAAATTCGCGCGTTGCTCTTCCTTCGCCATACCCGACAACAATTTGGATTTGTTGCGTCGGTGTTTGGTTTGCCGTTCGACCGTGAGCCTTTGCTTTGGCCGCCGCAAGAGCGTCTCTTCCTGTTTGTTCCTGGGTACAGTCAGTAATCTCCTTGTCTCCAAGGTAAGACTTTTTTAAATTGAGCGTTAAACCACTTTTCTGCTCTAGGGCGGCTACTACATCACGTATGTGGTAATCTCTGTAGTGTAATACTTGACAGGTTTCCTTCCATACCGGTGGGCGCAAGTGCCGCTTATCTCTTACACTGTTAGGGAATGCGTTGGGCATATCCGCAAGCAAAGCTTCAAAGTAATTTAGTGGTACGTCGTATCTTTCCACTCGACACCATTTTCCTAATAACCACAAATTAGATTCTTAGAGTAAGGGAGTGACATGGGGGGAGTAGGTAACAGTTATGTTTTTTGGTAATCGTTCTTTACGCTTGCTAAGCAAATGTGGGTCTGCAAGAACATTATTGGTTTTATTTCACTGGTATTCTGTGGAAGTAGCACGCTCAAATGTTGCGTTGATTCCTTGCCCATCTTTAAAATGTTAAAGGAGCTCAGTCACGGTATTCTGAGTTATTTTGGCCACATACAAAATTACCTTTAAATGGTAGTAAATCTGAAAATAACAGTTTAATAAGATAGAAAAACACCAAAGAGATAATGATAAACCATAAAGGAACAAGGATGGCTAAGGATGGAGAAGATTAACACGGATTACAAACGACGAATTTGAAAAAT
>Ga0099806_1199394_pt1 | contig 10565 bp, 9 predicted proteins | sample OrbCnscriptome_3_FD_81147 | JGI IMG/M metagenome (GOLD analysis project Ga0099806, IMG submission 81147) | Metatranscriptome of coral microbial communities from Puerto Morelos, Mexico - Orbicella C C metatranscriptome (Eukaryote Community... | ecosystem: Host-associated > Invertebrates > Cnidaria... | reverse complement strand
TACTTTGGGAATTTCTGGGTGGGGATGTGCCGCTGGGACCCTGGAACCCTTAGCCTATACCAGAGCTAGTTCAGCTGAATTTTGCTACCCTATACTAGAGTAACCTCTCCAAATCCCCCAATCTATCGACACTATTGAGGCTGATTTGCATAAATTTAAACTTGCCGGTTTGATTTTTTTATATTTTTGAGTGGCAATTCCAGGTTTCCTTAGTCTAGATAAAATCTTCAACCAAATAGTCAGTTTTGTGAAAAATTATACCCTATTCTAGACCCAAACGCTCTGATTTATATACCCTATCCTAGAGTAAACTGCTTGAAAACCATACCCTTCACAGCGGCACGTACCTATATAGCCCATATACGGCAGTGCCCCCCCCCCCGGACATTTACCCATAATTCTAAGTCCATAAAAACTTTAACGCTCATAAATTACAGAGAGGTTCTAATATCTTTAAACCTAGCACACACTACAGTACCACTCAAAAGTAAGTTACCACCTTTCGTCTCCTTTCTCTCGATACATTTCTTGTTTCTTGCGAGACGCGTCTCGTTTCTCTCGAGAATCACTGAAGCCTTTAGTATGGCATATATTACGCATAAAAAACCGGTTTTGTGTAATGATTGCTGCTCTGCAGTTCCTTGTCAAATCGATGGGACCGTCAAACAAAACATGCATCGATCTTTTGCTCGATTCATATTGAACAAAGGTAATATCGAACATCGAACGTAACTACAAGTAGAGTTACGTGCGTTTCAATTCATGTGATCATGGGGGCAAAGAGTTGATTTTGTGAATCTTGCTCACTCCGAATGATTCAGTTACCTACATTTGCTCGCTCTCCGGTTCTCTTTGGCATAAATCGTTCATTCAAACGCCAAAATACTATATCTTTGAAGACAGGAGTTTTTTATCAAGGTTTCTGAGATGCGCCGTTTACATTAGTTTTAAATTGTTCTGCTGGCGCGAGTTCTTCCTAGTGGTACGCGTCGACGAGTCAACAACATAAATGAACTTTATTGTTCTCCAAAACGTCAAGGCAAACACTTAAAATATGTAAAGTTCTATTTGGCATAAATCGTTCATTCAAACGCCAAAATACTATATCTTTGAAGACAGGAGTTTCTAATACTGTTTATGTGATGCCACATTTACATGAAGTCAATGTTTCTGCAAGGGAAAGTTCTGTTTAGCTGCAGTCAATTTAATACCCCAATGAAGTTTGTTTTGCAAAGCTCTGGGGCAAAAACATCGCCGGTTCTATTTGGTATAAATCGTTTTTTCAAATGGTACAATACTCTCTCTTTAGCAGATAGAATTTTTGTTGCTCGACAGAGAAGATTTCGAACGGTATGTGAGAAAACATTTTATATATCGGTTGATGCAGGGTTGAGTAATAATTAGTTGAGGTTTCATGATCAAAGCATGGTTTTGCATGTTCACAAGTTTGAAGAAAATGTTATTCGAGGTTTCATGATCAAAGCGTGGTGTCGCATGTTTACAAGTGTGAATAAAAAGTTAGTCAAGATTTCATGTGCAAAGTGAGCGTTCACAAGTTTGAATAAATAAGTGAAGGGAAGTGATTTATGATCCAAGTGTGGTTTCACATGTTCACAACCTTTGAATAAAAAGTTAATCGAGGCCTCATGTGCAAAGCATGTATTCACAAGTTTGAATTTTAAGTTATTCGATGGATCACTTAGGGTCGTTTTGCATGGTCAAAATTTTTGGATAAAAAGTTAGTTGAGTTTCCCAACAAATCAGTCGGGAGCAGGGGTGGCGCTGCTGTGTTGACTTATTGATCACGATCGTGGCTTTAACTTGCAACATGTAAATTGCATGTGACAAAACTCTACATGTTGTTTCATGAACACTACATGTTGATTATCAACTGTATGAATCCTGTTTAGGGTTGCAAACAAACCTTGTTTTAAGATCTATACAATACGAGAATTGATACAACTGTAAAACATATTTGTAAACACGAGTGACTGTTGCTGATGATTCAGATACCTTCAACTTTTATCATGCATGTATTTACAAAAACTAAGTGTTAAGCACGTCTGGCTGGAAAAGGTTTGGCCGATGTATATGAAATAATATTGGACGCTTGAGAATTTATAATACACACACGGTACACATGCACTGCTGATGAGAACGAAAATCGTGTCTACCGCGCTAATCGATATGATACGATACAGACGTCTTATACACAAAACAGGTTTCGAATACCAATGAATGCAAAGTATTGGTACTTCCAGTGCACTCGCGAGAAACGAGTCACGTCTCGTACTCGTCTTGTTTCTTTCGAGAGGAGTCTCGTGAGATGGTGGTAACTTACTTTTGAGCGGTACTGTACGTTGTTAACTAGCCCTGGGACAAATATTGCAAAAATATGGCGTTCCTTGTACTTTGTGGACTGTGTAAACAGACTCTCAGGTAGGTGCAAGTTGTAAACTTGGGTCTACTTGCAACTCTCTTTGGTCAGGCCTTGTGAGCACTTATGTTGACTGGCACTTACTTTGGTTGAGATCAAATTTGCACACAAGTCAACGTAAGTTTTTCACTGTTTGGCCACCCAACCTACGTCAATGCAAGTTGAGTGATGCCCATTTGAGTACGTTTGGTCAGTCCTTAAGGCTTACATGGTATTGTTGGCAAAGCTTTATTGAGCAGATGAGACATAGTTTAATCATACAAAACTGTTTAAGTGGTCATGTTTATAGGTTTACCTTTCATTAATCATACAATGTCTATCGTGTGAAACATGGAATCCTCACCGAAAAGGAAAGGGATAAAAAGTTCTTAATTTGACATACCTTTCTCCCATGAATTCCTTGTGGTTCATCTCGTAAACAGCATCATCAGCATCTTTATAATCTTCAAATTCCTGACAATTTCCCCAAAATAACATGTACACGTAATTACGTAAGTGACAATTCACCTTGGGTTAAAACATTGCTCGTATACATGTATGCAAGCTTAGGGATGGTGTCCTCAAGCAGTTTAAAGGCCTTGGGAAGCTATAACTCTTGTTATATTTGTTTCACTGAGCTAAAATTTTGTTTTGATCATATGACCAATTTGTTAAAATTTAGTAAATCAGTGAATTGGTCATGAGTTTTAACTATATTGAACAATAAATGAGCATTTTTGATGCAAATTTAAATAATCTACCTCGCTACGTTTGGAATAATCTTCCTTCATTTCATATTTCAGAAGATATGAATGATCAAAGTCAAATTTTGTTGAAATAAATGACCTTTATCCCTATAATTTTTTTCTACAGAATGAGGGAAGATCCAAACGTGAGAAGATGCAAATAATTGACCTACATCTAAAATGTGTTTTTGCTGGATATTACTAAAAACCACCACCAATCCCTCAAGTAAAGGCTATTTTCCGCTAAATGTCACGTGACCTGCCAGACGCACTGATTCTACTTTCAATTGTTCAGGACATTAAAACCTAATGGTGCTAAATTTGGTTCCATTGTCATTTATTTTTTTTGTATTTTTTTTCCATTGTGATTTATGACCTCATCAACTCTTTGAAACAAAAGAACCAAGACTTGAATGACGAAATTTGCATCTTGAGGACAAGGTTGAATCAAGAAATTGACGCAGCGAAAAAGCTTACTGAAGAGAGGGATTCCTTGAAAACTGCACTACAAATTGTTACGAAAGATTTAATGAACTTGTCAGACGATAGGCCAATATCCCGTTCTGATCAGGTAGGTGATGATAACAGGTCTCAGTTCAAAAATGTTTCTGGCGGCGAGAAGACAAAGAAATCGAAACCTCGAGATCCAACTCAACATGTCAACCATCGGAATCATTTTGAGCCCCTGAGACATGAGGATTCGGTGATAGATTCTACACCTTCTAGTAATGCAGACAAGTCATTCACAACTGTCTTGGTGGGCGATTCTATGATAAAACAAATACAGGGACGGAGGCTGGGTAGGAACGTCGGCCATCGTGTGGTTGTTAAATCTTTACCTAATGCCTACTGTCGACAAGAGCCCTCAACAGATTATTCTCCACGTGGGAATGAACGGCCTACGTGACCATACTCCAACCGTGGTAGCTGAGAACATTATGGACCTTGCCAGGAAAATTGAAATGGAATCCAATGCTGAAGTTATCTTATTGGAGCTGGTGTCAAGATCAGATAATGTTCCAAATGATGCTGTGAAAGCTGTTAACAAGCGCCTTATGAAATACTGTAATCAAAATGACTGGAGAATGATTAAACATCAAAACATCAACAGAAATTGTCTAAATAAGAGCAGACTACATCTCAATGAAAAAGGTAATAACATCCTTTTTAGTAACTTTGTGAATGCCTTAGATAATAGCTCCATGCACTGAATTCCTATTTCCAAGGGTGCCGATCAAACCTCTGCGGCCAAAGAAAATTTCAATTTCTCTTACGAGTCTTCTAGGGCCGATGCAATCTCTGTAGCGGAAGAGAATTCAAATTTATCTCGTGAGTCTTCTGCCTTTTTACCTTCAATGCGTGGCTTTAAATTAGCCTCCTTAAATATTGCAAGTTTGTCGAAACACATTGACGAGCTGAGAGGTTTGCTCTCTGATAACCCTCTTGATATATTATCTATTCATGAGACGAGGCTCGATGATTCTGTCAGCACGACGAGGTTTACATTCCCAGTTATGATATCATTTGCCGCGATCGTGAATGTAACGGTAGATTTGGTGGGGGAGGTTGCATCTATGTGCGATCTAATATAAATTTCTCTTTACGCCCTGATCTAAGTGATATACACCTCGAAAACATACATCGAGATTCGTACACCTCGATCTAAACCCTTTCTTATTGCTACCTGGTATAGGCCTCCTAATTCATCAACTGAGATATTTTCTCATTTTAAATCCTTTGTTGGCAAGCTTGATGCGGAGAATGTTGAATTCTATTTCATGGGTGACTTTAACTGTAATTTGGCTTCTCCGCTTCCTGATATCAGCACAGTGTTGTTAACCAATATTGTTGATATTTATAATCTTCACCAACTAATAGATAGTCCAACTCACATTACTCACACATCTACTACTCTGATTGATGTTATTTTTACAAATTGTCAGAATAATATTGTTTCCGCTGGTGTGTCCCATGTAAGCGTAAGTGACCATAGTCTCATCTGTGTATTCCGTAAGATCTCCATCAATTCACCTAAAGGCCACTCTACATTAACTTATAGGAAATTCAGCAATTTTGACTCCGCCAGGTTTCGCTATGATATTTTAACACAAGATTGGGACAGGGTAAACAGTTATGATGACCCAAACAAAGTGGGACATTTGGAAAAATCTATTTTTCAATGCGTTGATAAGCATGCCCCACTGCGTACAAAATGCATTCGGGCATCTAAATCACCCTGGATCACACCTCAGTCGAAGAAAAGAATGCATTATAAAGATGTTCTCAAAGTGAAGGCCATTCGTTCTGGAAATGCATGTGACTGGATGATATTTAAAAAATGTCACAACGCTGTAAACAGTGAAATCAAACAAGCCAAGGAAAAATTCTTCAAAAATGCGTTGTGTGAAAACGAAGGTAATTCCCATATGACTTGGCGAATAATTAATGAACTTACTTCGAGGAAAATCCACAGCTCTTCTGTTAAAGAGATTAAACTGGATAACAGTAGCATTAGCGATCCACTGGAACTTTCGTCTGCTTTTAATGATCATTTTTCTAGTATTGGACAGAAACTTATCAATGCCATCCAACAGAAAGGAGACACTCTGTCTTACCTAGATTATGTTAAGGAGACCGAACATAGATTCGAACTCAAAAACACTGACTGTTCAACAGTTTTTTCTTTATTATCTAAACTTTGTAAATCTAAAGCGACGGGACTAAATAAAATCTGGGCACGACTTCTTCGCGAGTGTGCTGATCTGGTTGCAAGTTCTCTTTGTGCCATTTTCAATAAGTCTATTGTATCCGGTGTTTTTCCTACTGAATGCAAGTCCACAAAAGTAATTCCTTTATTTAAACAGGGAGAATGTTCCGATTTAAATAACTACTGCCCTATTTCTATCATTCCTGTTGTAGCTAAGGTCTCTGAGAGAATCGAATATTTAACTGAGAATAATCTAATTTCCTGTAATCAGTCAAGGTTTCGTTCACTTCACTCCACTGCTACTGCCTTACTCGAAGCCACTGATACTTGGGCTTTCAATATCGATAAAGGTAATGTTAATGCAGTAATTTTTCTACATCTGAAGAGAGCTTTTGACACCAGCAATCACTCTATACTGCTATCTAAATTAAAAGCCTATGGTGTCAGAAGCAACTCGTCTAACTGGTTTAAATCCTACTTGGATAATCGTACACAGAAATGCTTTGTAAATGGCTCTCTCTCAAATAGCCAACCTTTAACTTGTGGTAGTCCTCAAGGTACAATCCTTGGACCTCTCCTCTTTACACTCTATATAAATGATCACTCTATACAAATATAAATGAATAGACTCCCGTCTTTTACTATCGACAGTAATTCTATTAAACAAGTAGAATTTACAAAATCTCTTGGAGTATATACAGATGAAAACTTAACTTGGAACATACATATCGAACCTATTTCCAAAAAAATTGCCTCCTGCATTGGCATCTTGAGGAGAAGCAGGTGCTTGTTTCTGTTTATAGTTTAGGCACGGCATGGCATTGCTATTTGATTACTGTCCAGTTGCCAGTTTAGTTTACATGTGGCATGGATTTCTATGTGATTATATTTACCCATTTAACTTTAATAGGTTTGATGTGGCATAATTGTTTGCTTGTTCAGTTTAGGCATGGCGTGGCATTTCCACCTGATAACTATCGCCTGTTCAGTTTAGTTTAGGCACTGCTTGGCATTGCTATTTGATTACTGTTGCCTGTTTTGTTTAGGCATCATCGCAGTTCAAACATGGAGAAATTTACTTTCGACTCAGCTGTTCCTTTTGCAAAGCAAGGCTCATGAATGTGAGACTAGGAATCACATCCATCATCATGTAGAGGGTGACAACTCGACAATTGAACTCTTTAGGTTGCTTTTGAATCCACAGGCTTTATCATCACTGTTGGGACATGATTCCAGGTAGGCCACAAGAGACAGCCAAGTGTGGTACAGTGTCTCCAGGGCACCATAGAATGAAAACCACCTGATAGCAAACACTTCCTCAGGGATGTCAAAACGCGCCGGCGACCTGCGAAATCGCTGTCTACTTGGAGGTTTTCGCTGGCTGCAAATTGGCGGGGATAAGCGAGAAAAAATGGCTGATTTCAATAACAATTAAAAATAGAGGAAAAAAAGAGCGGGTTAAAATTATTTATTGTTTCACTCATGGATTGGATGTATTTTGTAATGAGCAATTTACAGAAGAACTTTCTGCTCACTTCGCTCGCGCACGCTGTGATGTACAAAATGCAAATAAGGTGGCTATGAATAAATTTACATCTGGTTTGTTTACATTCTCTTTTCTGCTTGTTAAATTAGCTGGATCTGCAGTTATGTTCTCTTAAAACAAACCTCTAGTTAGCAGTGCCAATTTGCGATCAAACTTATATATTCAGATTCCGTCTTTCGCTGGACACGACGCTGTTAATGTTTGTTATCTAATTATCAAAATTTGATAGCCCGCAAAGTTTTCGTATTTCACAGTTTTGAAAGTGACGTTGATTCATTTTGCAACACTATATTTTAAATTACTTGGCCAGAGTTCAAGGTGTAATTCAAAACTGTCGGTATTTTAAAGACTATCATCGACAACTTGGTTTTATCTTTTGTGCATTATCAGGTTAAATCACAAACAACGTCACGTAATCATTTCACGGGAGAAAAAATACTCAGTGCGCTTGGTGAAGATACTGTTTTCATCAGCATCGAAGTGTGCAGTTTCGAAATGTATTTTACCTTTACATCCTTGCGAAAGGTAAACACTAAAATTTGTAAAGATGTTGACTTTGAAAATAAATTCCTTTTAAGACCTTTTAATGTCATTCACAAAAAATGCATTACATTTTTACGCTAGCCGATGTCCCGCCACTGTCGCAATGGTGTTTAAACAACCAGACGTATGAAACAAACACATTTTTGCCTGGTTCTTGAGAGAAAATTCGTGTTTTGTGCAAGTTTGAAAGGAATGGCTAAACAACAGTCTTCTTTGGTGAACTTTTTAAGCAAAAGAGTAAGAAGCGAAAGAAGTGAATGTGAAGGTAAGTTCTGTGAAGCTTTTCGTTATAGAAAACTGACATAGTACAGGTTTAGTCGATAATCTGAAATTACATTTTCCAGTGTGAGTATTACAGTACCAGTCAAATGTAAGTTGAGAATCGAGAATCAAGTTTCAAGGCTTGAGTTTCGAGTTTCGAGTATCAAGTTTCGAGATGCTTGAAGAATTTTTCGAGAAAGCGATTTACATCTCGAATTCGTAACAATAGAAATAAACAATACCACGCGTCGTGCGGCTTCCGTTATTCTTTTATTATGTATTTCATCTTAACGTTCAAATTGTTAGTCTGGAGTTGAAGTCTTGAATCACAATTCTATAGTATTCGTTGCATAGAAAAACAACACGTGTATGAATCAACCAAATTTAGAGAACGCAGCCTGCGAGCGTGAAATGATATTTCTAGCTCTTTCCGGTTCCAGCAAACTCAAATTTCAACTTGCTTGCCGTATGAAAATTTCTAAGTGTTACTGCGATTGTACTGCAAATGATTTTCTAGTCAAATATCGTATATAAAAAAAATACTTATCAAGATACCGTGCAAGTAACTTGAACATTGCCTGCGTTAGTGGACAGCTTTTCGGCTCTTGTTTGCGTTGACAGCCCGCAGTGATTGTTTGAATTTGCATAATGTTCATTTTCGTGATTTTCACCGATTATGTTTGTGTGCGACTCAATGAAACTGTGAAACTTGCATGGCAGCATTAAATTACTCATGTCATGTGAACTTCTGTTACATTAAGGCATGTTTAACATAACAACTTGGTTTAAACTACAAACAAAACTTCCCGTGCCTTCGTAAAAAACCTAGACAGATCCCAGATGAAAAGACTGTGTTGACTCTTTTTGTTGACTTACAATTACAGGCTGGCCAATCAGAATCGTTGCCTCCCACAGTAGTAAAATTCAGCAGAAAGGTTTTCCACTGATTTATTCATTTTTTTTTATTTAACAGCTTTAACAGTTGATATATCTTAATTTGTGTGACATTATGATTGGTAATCGAACAATTGATCTTAAATGTAACTTCAGCGGAATATAAGATCTTTCAATTTTGACGTGCATTTTCTTGTCTGCAGGAAACAACCTGCTTTGAGAGTTTCTAACTTTTATCCCTCTTGGTTGCTGGTCTCTAGGTAAGTATGGGTCAGGTAAGTTGTTTCCACTGATCCATTCAGTGTGACGGTGCCAGTTGGATACCTCCCCTTCCGCTTATGGCTTCTGCTCCCCGCTAACCTTTCAGGCACCAGTTCCCAAGCTCATCTATTTGTGATGAGTTTAAAGGAAAAAAAATTGTCCCCTTAGCCGATTTTTTAAGGGATGATTTCAATTGCACTGTGGGATTTGTGCAATTGTCTGGCCTGGCTCAAACCCTGAGATAACAGTTGGTTTTTCAGCTGAAAGCCATTAACCGTTAGTGGTTGGCAATATGCTGCTATCCTGGGCCTGGTTGTTCAAAGCTCAATTATGCTAAACCACGATTAACAAGGATTTTGATTTCAGTTTTGTAACTTTTCAGTGAGGTTTTCTGTTTATAATGTTTGTCCTTCAGTTTTGAACTTGACTAAGCTTAAACTACACAAAATGTTAGCAGTAAAAAACACTTTTATACAAGAAAAATTAATAATAGTTAACTTTTAATCCTGGGTTAGCGTTAACCAACATTTGAACAGCTCGGCCCTGGGACCCGTTTCTCGAAAGCCCCGGAAACTTTTTGGGTCCGCAAAGCCATTCTTAGTCCATCTGTATCTAAAAACAGAGAAGTGTATACACCTGAAACTTCTTGTACGAAGGGAACTTCCCTTCATATTAAGAATATGTGAATAAAACAGCTCTGTAATCGTAAGGTTCGAGATTTTGCTATGGCTTTATGGGCCCGAAAAGTTTCCAGGGCTTTCGAGAAACGGACCCCTGGTGGTGCAGTTGATTATGACAATTTCAACCCTAGCTTGTGGTGTGTAAACCATGCTTTGCATGATGCAGAGAACGTGTGCGCACTGACAAAGGTAGGCATTGTCCTTAGAGAAGTTAACACATTATTTGAGAAGGTTCAATCATACAATCTACGTGTACATGGCTAAAAGGACTTTAGGGAAAACGGTTCATACACACACCACATTCGTTTATAACAGACGTCCTTGGGAAAGTAATTGTGTGCTTATATGAAGACTTAAGCTATAAATAATTACAGACCTATCTGTACGTACCACAAAGCCAAATCCGTTCTTCAAATTTATGTCTCGGATACGTCCAAATCCTCGAAAAAACTTCTCAACGTCTCTTTCCTTGATATCCCGAGGTAGACGACCAAGAAAAACCCTTGGAGCT
>Ga0099806_1155293_pt1 | contig 10604 bp, 5 predicted proteins | sample OrbCnscriptome_3_FD_81147 | JGI IMG/M metagenome (GOLD analysis project Ga0099806, IMG submission 81147) | Metatranscriptome of coral microbial communities from Puerto Morelos, Mexico - Orbicella C C metatranscriptome (Eukaryote Community... | ecosystem: Host-associated > Invertebrates > Cnidaria... | reverse complement strand
CTCTCTCATATGACCTAATCGGAGGTTTAGTATAGATGCTTTTTCGTAAGCATCATTTTGTTTGTCCTCCGCCCTGTTTTCTTTGGTGTCCGTTGGAGGACAGTAAGAAGGTGTTTTTGGGGCTGTGTAATTGACATCCTCGGCACCAGATGTACTTGGTCTGAGGTATAGCAGTAATTTGTTGTCTGACATCATAGTTGCTTCAGCAGGACCGCTTGGTTTCGATTCTTCATGAATCTCTTCGGCTGCTGTTTGAGGCATGACAACTTTAAAATCAATGTTAGTCAGGGAAAGGTAGAGAAGTTTCTCAATTCCGTTCCCGCTCGAATAGTCATGGTAGGCACAGGAGACTCAAAATGTGGCACGGGTCGGCGGTGCGCAATGTCAGCGGTTGCTCAACAAAGTGAAACATTTCAATATGGCGGCCAAAGGCCAGAGTAATGATCTTTCGACAGATGCAGTTCGAGAAGCAGTTTTAGCTGATAGGGATGACTTGTCGTCTCAAGAATCGGAAGAAATCGATGAAGAAGAATCAGTTAATGGAGAATCCGAAGAAGACGTTCTCAGTGAGAAGATTGAGTTGTGTCTTCAGGCATTTGACTCGCTTGATTTACGTGATGTAAATTTGGATATGTTTAAGAAATGCGTGCCAAGACAAATTGAAGCATCTTACCGCGTATTTAAAAGTCCTACTGATCCGTTAAAGATTTTATTGAATGCTCCTGTAAACTGTGGAACAGTCCTTTATGATGAAACCAGACTGTGGCTGGACAAGATCAAATTACGTTTGGGAGGAAAAGTCAGCATCAGGCGCCCTTATCAATGCGAAATAATTCAAAATTTACCAAAAGAAATTTTTTTGGTGTTTCAAAGTGGAGTTGTATGCTCTCGGTTGCAAGATGTTGTTGATGATATTTTTTTCCCTCGCTGAAAATAATAAGTGCTATGCGATATCATTCACAAGGTTGGAAGCTGTTGTTGCATTATTCTCTGTGTTGTCAGGAATGTCAGAAGGGGCAGTCAGGTCATACTTCAAGAGGAAAGTGTCGAATGGAAGAGCTAAAGTTATAGTAAATTTGGAGAAAGACTTTGTTTTCCTTTACAAGATCAAAGCTGGCCAACTCTTGATAACATTCCATTATGGATTTTGGAACACGTTTAGCTTCCCACTCCATAGCTAAGTCACAGTATCATTATTGCTTATTTTCCATATTACCAGACAATGAAAGACTGCATGATTCTAGTTGGTTTTTGGTAACAGTGTTTTAATGAGTTAATAGCTTGAAATTGAGTTGAATACAACTTATTCAATGTTGATATTTAATAACATGCCAAAAAACTTTGTAACAAGAGTAAATAGTATTGTCTAAAAATCAATACAAAATTATTTTGAATACAAATTATGCAGTTGTAGGCTGTTGTTAAAAGTGAGTTGCTTACTGCTGCCCATTTATGTTTTCCAAACAAAATGATAGTTACTTCTATGAAAATGAAATTAAACGCAACTGTTCAAATGCTAATATATGAACATGTCAATAAACTTTGTAACAAGACTAAATTTTAACGAGCATAAAACTTCAGTTTAAATTATTTCTAACAGTGCAATAAAGTTGTAGGCTGGAATGAGAAATGTTGTAGTTGTAGGTTGTTAAAACTCTCTGTTGATTGCTTACTTTTGAGTACTTAGAGTATACTCTAGCTTACGTAAGCTAATCCTAGTTTCTGCAGCTACTATACAGAACAGAGATTCTTGTCTACAGTGATCTTCCCTAGTTGAACTCTCTTCTCAATTTGGGCTCTGTAGTTATGTGAACAATAACAGCACTTCTCTTCTTCAGGCCCTTTGTCAGGCCCTTTGTAGCTTTCCTATTGGTCCTCCCTGAAGGGAGAGGGCCAATGAGGTGTAAGGGATTTTTGATCCAGTAGAGCGAGAAGCTAGAGTGTGTTTCTTTGTAAGGCGATTTAAGCTTGGGCTTCCCAAATGGAAGTGAGATTGCTCAAGAGTACTATAATATACTTTTACGCTCTGTTGTGTATTATACTTAGTCGAGGACAAGGCCTCTGGTGTTTTTAAGCAGTGTAATTTGCATATTATACTCTTGTTTTGTATATGTGTACAAAAGATATGACAGGCCTACACAGACTCCCCTCATGAATTGCGATAGCGATGCATTTTAGCCTTCAATCAAATTTTCGCTCTACCAAGTGTATCTTTTGGAGATTTGCCTCTCTTATATGATATAATTGGAGGTTTAGTATAGATGCTTTTCCATAAGGATCATTTTGTTTGTCCTCCGCTCTGTGTTTTTTGGTGTCCGTTGGAGGCGGAGGTGGGGGTGGAGGTGGTCAAATAAATTGTCAGAAATTCTCAAGAATAAATGTAGGGTGTCAATGATTGCATAATCCATTGGATTAAAATCAAAGCATGAGATTGATTTATGGTTAAATAACTTTGCTCTGGAATGGGTAGTAATTTCCTTGCATTTCCTTGCCCCATAAAGACCAGGAATGAGAGACTAGGGGTGCTTTTCATTAACCCCTTCACTGCCAGCCCCCATGTTACCAACTATGCCAAGCCTATTTTCCTCTTTTTGAGGTATTTAAAGTTGCCTCGAATCAAATGTAATTTACTCTAACAATAGAACCTAGCCCAAGAAAAGTATACATTTTCTGAAACTGCAATCAAAAACTTTTATTTTGAGCCTGTGCAGTTATTGATTTTTGAAATTTGATACCTGATGACATCTGAATATAAAAATAAGCATAAATTAGCAAAATTTTGGGGGTACAAATATAAAATTGGGAATTATCTAGCTTGGAAAATTGCTTCACTGGTAATCCAAAGGAACTTAAACAATTTTTGAATAACTTGTACTAGTATTATTCACAGAGAAAACTACCAAATAACAGTTTTTGAAAGAGGACATTTGGTAATAAAATCTGAGCACAAATGGCACTTACATTCATAAGTTGCCGTACTAAATTTCACTAAATTATTTACTATGTACAATAGACTTTGATCTAAGGAGAGCTTTCTGATCAAGTTGACTTTCACACCCAGTAATTGAATTTAGGATGATAAAGTTCAAAACAGGGAAAATAGCAAAGTCCTGGGTTGCTCAGACAGCTCTGACAATTGTAGTGACTGTCTTTGTGCACTCCTTTCTTATAGCACACTTTGCATCTCTTCTGAGGCTTTTGTTTAGAGGCTGTTGCTGGAACTGGCGAAACAAAGTGACGCTCAGTAAGTTGTATGATGTTCTCCTCTCTGGGAATCTCCATGTCAGGACCATTTCCATTTTCAAAGAGAAGGGCTGCCATCACTTCACGTTGAAATCCCAGGAATGGTTTTCCATGACCATCCTTCTGATAAACAATGAAGCTGTTGAGCATGGAAAGCTGCATAAAGTGGATGGCCACCTTCTTGTACCATTTCAGTGTTTTGTGAGGCACCTCATAGGGTTTCAGCAGCTGATCAGTGCGGTCAACGCCACCCATGTATTTGTTGTAGTCAGCAATACAGGTTGGCTTTGTCTGGCGCTGATTTGGTGTCTCCTGTCTGGCCTATGGACCACTGAATCATCATGGATGGTATTGAGCATAAACACAACCTTCTTAACTTTGAATTTTATTGCCAATAGCTCATCAGAGCGACAAGCTATTAGCTCATCTCTTCTCAACTGGGCACTCTTCACTTGCTCTGGGAACCCCTTCCTGTTGCTTTGGACTGTTCCACAAGCTAAAGTTCCTTGGCGGCAAAGGTACCTGTACAGTGGTAAGCTTGTACACCAGTTGTCAGTGTACAAATGATATGCCTTCTGCAGCAATGGTTGCATGAGGTCGACGACAACTCTCTCAGAAAGAGAAAGCTCTTGTGCTCTGGGGGCTACGTTTTCTTTCCCTGTATAAATCTTGAAAGAAAATGTGTAACTACTATCTTCACACAACATAAATGATTTCACACCAAATCTAGCTCTTTTTAGGGGGATGTATTGCTTGAAACCCAATCTCCCCTTCCACATTAGCAGGAACTCATCAATTGAAATGTTATGGGCTGGAACATATACTTCCTGAAACTTTTCAGAGATGATCCAATAAAGATCACAGCTTGAACAGTTTATCAGGAGCTGGATCATTAGGTGCAGGCATATTGGAGTTGTCATTGAAATATAGAAATTTCAGAAGCAACTCGAAACGATTTCTGCGCATAATAGCACTGAAAATGGGGGTACAGAACAATGGGTCCTTGGACCAATACATGTCTATAGCAAATGTTGAGTAATTTTCCTTATGGAAGAAACCAACATGTTAGAGGCATGCATTCTAGCATCGTAAGTATTATGTGCTGTTTCCACGCAGTTTTTTATGTCATGTAATGTCAGGTACAAGGTAGCGGCACTTGTCCCTTTTTAGTGCGAAAGTTAAATGTATCTTTCAGAATTACCCACAGGTCGGTTGAACAAATATCATCTGCTGTTTTCAAACTACAATAGTATGTTTGTCAGGGTTGAAATAAAGAAGGGAAATGTGAAGTTTCTCATTAGCAGCTTATTTATTTCTTGCCTTAACTGCGTCTGTAAGAGAGACCAAAAAGTTCCCAAGTTAGTGGCTTTAATATTCTGCAAATTGGAAATTTGTGACAAAAGAAACCAAGAAATTGCTCAAATATTGCTGCAGACTCCATGGCACCTAATGAAAGTGCAAATTATTTTGATCAGTCTTTGAGGAGACTCGTTCATCGATGCAGGATAATATTGGCCAAGTAGCCCTGTTTACCTTCAATACTTCTCATTGAAACGCTTCCCAGTGGTATCAATCGATATTGTTGTGTATTGATTTTGAATTGTTTTATTGTTAACAACAAAGGTGGCAACAGAAAAAGAAAGTGGTATTCCATGACTATCTAATAATTACATTAGTTCTTGTTCATCTGTAATAAGAAAATTTGCATTTTGAGAAAAAACAAAATGCCATTTCTTTGTCAGATATTTAACTTTCTTTCATTTATCCCCCAAAGCAAGCTCATCTTCCCTGTGTTTTGGAGAAAACAAGAGTTTCATGTTACATACCTTTGCGAGGAAAACAAAAGTATCAAGTTACAAAGTTGGCGTGAAAAGCTAAATTGTCACGTTTGTTCAACGTATTATTGAATTTAAAACGAACAAAAATCATTGTAAAACACCAGAGTAAAATTTAAAAGCTGTCATGACAAACAGTAATTGTATGTAATTTTTGGACCTTGAATAAAAATACAACCTTGAAACGTACTCACTGCTAAGGGGAAAAGCCCTAGCAGACTACCAAGGTAGATACAAACTGGAAGTGAACAGAGCAGGAGTGAGTACTTATGGAACTACCATGCCAGGGCTATCAATTGCAGTCTGGACTATCTGAGATCGTCTCACTAGTTTCATCTTTTAGACCATCTAGCCTTTCCCATGTTAATTCAGAAAGTGATAGAGATTGTGACAAGACAGAAGAGGATTGCAGCTCCCAAAAAGATCCCAAGTATAAACCACCAAAGAGGAAAAGGAAGTCATCGTCAGTGGCATTGTACAAGGAAAAAAATCTTCAATCACTTTTTCACTCACTTAAATGTTCCAAAAAGTAGTGTAGAGGAAGTTATCACTGTCAAAATATTGTTGGATTTGTTGAAAATGTCAATAGATTGTTGAATTGGTTGATAGAAAAACTTTCATTTATCATGGACTATTTACAATGTAGGTTGTTTTTGGTTTATGTTCCATCATTCTACAAGCACAAAATATAAATACAAAATGTATTCAAGATATGCACAGGTTGTCATCTGTGTGGGATTTGTTTCAGACAATCTGAAATGCATGTGTGTGAAGAAACTGAAGAAAAGAATGAGATTAGAAGTGTTTTGAAAGAAAAAATGAAAGTTCAGTTTTACTTTATTGAAGAATACTTACAATAAATACACTGAGGAGGTTGAAAATAGAAACAGAGAAAGATAGACAACCCAAAATCTGTCTAATTAAGGTACTACACTGTGGAAATAGTTAGTACATACCAGTATGTGGGGGTTACAAGTCTGAAGAGCAATTGAAAGTCTGACCAGCTTTCTATGGAACATGTTAGTAGATCATTGAACCATGTCATATCACACACATGCAAAAACATTGCATTATTCCACATCACACTTGGTGTTACTGGGAAGAGTTGTAAAAGTAAATCTGACAGCCGTTACAAATTACAAATCAAGGGCAGAACTCAAAGGCTTTAGATTGAAGATGAAGGCAGGTAAGGTAAATGCTGATTATGCACGTTGATTATGCTGATTGTGCATGTCACTTTGTATACATGCCATCACCATTTTGTTTTCCCATATTATCCTCAAAAAGTAAATCTTTTGAAATAAACAACACTGCTTTTTTACGTACCTAAACAAACACCGTTTTGGAGTGAACCAATGAAAGGCTATTTGCATACTCAAGACTGGCTGTGTCTGAAAGAATAAGGCATGCAAATCACCAATAAGGACACTGATATAGTAAACTTCTATGTCATTGTGATTGCATTTGTTTATTGATCTCTGTGTTTCTGTATTGTTACTTGTTATTGATCTATTATTACAGAACATGATAATGTATTAAACGTCTTGTAAAAAAATATATGGGTAGGCTCTTACACATACCAACACAAACATAAATCTAGCCATCATATTACTGCATGCGCAGTTACCTGAATTGCATGTAGAAGTTGAAGCTAGCAAGGAGTTGAGGCTCTAGCACCATTTTCTGGCACGCTTCGAAGTCCTTATCTCTTTGGTCAAACCATTCAAGACTATGTTCTTCTGGAACCAAATCTCCATGGCCACATTTGCCACCCACCCACTCGTGTTCATTACATACATGATGCAGTACCCCAATCCAGGTATCCTAGAAAAAATGTAATACAGTTCAGATAGATTAAACTTTTCATTGAACCAGTGTCAGTAATGAATGTGTATATCGACAGTTGTGGTCCTAGGAGTATGCAGGATGCCTGTCACATATGAACTCAGTTAATGGCCTTGCTCTCTATGGGTTCTTGTAGCTTAGTGGATACAGCACCTGCCCAGTGTCCAGGAGGTCATGGGTTCAATTCCTGTCAGGGACTCAGATTTTTTGTTTGTCCCATGCTTGTGGCATGTTGATTCATTCACCATTCACATTGCTTTTGTGTATTGACAAATTCTACCATATTGGCAAACTCTACCATACAAGAGAGAGGCATCACCTTCATTACTTTAAGAGCTTCCACATCACTTGCTGTAACTTGCAAATGCTAGCACAGTACCAAAAGTCGTTTATAATATGACCAGACCAGGTCTGTATTTTCCCCATATTTTTCAGGTTTCCAACCTGGAAAGCAAAATACACATGCTAGTCACCCTTTTGTAGAGGTGTACCAGGAAAGCCTAAAATGGACCAATTTTTACTGTGGTGAAAATGCCATTACATGCTAAATATAGTGTAGGATGCATCTACAGTGAAAATGTCTCACAAGTCCAGAAAACAAAAAGTATGTGTAAAGCACATGTTATTGACAGTGCTTAAATGCCATTCAACGTTTGTATAAGCATGTGGATTTGATGGCAAACTGTCATGTACAGATCAACAAAATGATTACACATCACAAAGGCTTAGAACACTCAACTGCTGCCCAGAAGATAAACACCACTTTTAAACACCATCTTTATACCTTTTCCAAGCACTTGCGAATGCTTTTGGCCTTATGCCAAACATCAAGGCTGCGGAACACTGCTGTGATATTGTCAGCTGGTACAAACCATAACAAACATGAAATTAATACATTCAAACATGAGAAGTTCCATAAGACATCCATACCTCTGCCATGAGAGGAATTTTTTATAATGACCATCTCACCTAACCCCACCCTAACCCCAAACCCAGAAATGCAAATCCCCTCTTTGGGAAGGTTGTTGCTCAAGAAGTAGATCGTGGTTGACACAATAATATTAAATGCTATCTAATAGTTGAATAATGAAATTATTTATAACTGACAAGTCCCATAAATTGACAAATCAAGTGCAAATACCATGAACACTTTACATTACATGTAAATTGTATCTTACCAATTATCTCATTTATTGATGTTGAGGCATCAGTGACAACTTCCACTATGTTTATGGAAGAGCATAGTCTTTGAAGAGCATTTTGTAAAGCTGGTCTCTCTGTATTTTGGATGCTAGCCCAACATGGCATTTATCCTACATCCAGAATGTAGTCAGTAACAAGTTCCACAAGTGTCCTGGGGAGTCATACTGGTCATCACCACAGACCACCACTTCCACACTTTTGAACTCTTTAAGAAACTGGTCTCTCTGCCAGTTCCACCATTTGTTGATACAGGGGATGAGATACAGCTGCTGCATTCTGTAGAATGTAGAATCTGAGATGAATGACAGACCAAGGAAACTGCACATCCTTTCAATTTTAGTGAAGTTGTTTCCAGAGAGAAGAATTAAAACAGCATTTTGAAGATTATTGGCATACACCTCATTGATGCCTTTACGACCATGAGGGCATGTCCAATTTATAAGTACTGTAGGGTCAGTAAAGATGGTGTTTTGGCATGAGAGGCTGACCAGAAATGGAATGGTGACAGGTCTTAAACAAATCCAGGAGTAAATCTAAAGAACATATAACTTTGGTTTCTCTGACTAAAGCAAGTTCTTCAGTAAGAGAAGCAGGCTCCTCCAGCCTGCTTAGTCTTAGTTCAGGGAAGCTTGGTTGCTGTTGCTGTGGTGGTGGTTGCTGTTGCTGTAGTGATGGTTGCTGTCGTGGTGATGGTTGCTGTTGCTGTGCTGTCACGTAAGGCCCACTACAGAACCCTGACAGTTCAGCTCTTCATCCGCACTGTTTACAATAACCAGCCTTTGCCAAAGATAAGCATCCTATCGGCAATGAACATGCTAGCTGCAGCCTGGGACAAAGTGTCTGATATAACAGTTCAAAACTGTTTTAAAAGAGCTGGCATATCGAAGGAGTCACAGGAGTGTGCCGAAAATGATACTGATGACCCTTTCAAAGAGCTCGATGAAGAACTCAACAACCTTAGAGAAAGACAACAAGATCATACACCACCAGAAGTTAACCTTGAAACCATGATTGAATGCGATGATGAACTCTTAACAGCAGACACTGAGCTGCCCCGTGATGCTGACATTATTGCTGAATTTCAACCAAATAGCAATGAGGATCAAGAGGAGGAGGAGGAGCTTGTCACTGATGAGCCACCCCCTAAATACCCCTCAAGACAGGAACTCAGTCATGCTATGGACATGCTGCAAACATTCAGTTTGTTTGTAAGGGTTGATGTCCAACATCAAAAATATTTCGAGGATAATCAATAGAGATTGATCAGTTGAGAAATGTCAGGGACTAATAACTGACATTTCTCAAGTAGGTAATTCCATGAACTCTGTCGCAGTACCCTGACGTTGTCTGCATTACCTAGTCTTCCCCTGGTGTTTTGCAAGCTTTGTTTTGTTATGTTACATTCTATTTGCAGAGTATGTAGTCAAGAAACATAGTTTCATTACAATTATAATTAAATTTAATTTAAATGTACAGTACTGTACATTGTATAGATAGAAGTGCACATAGACAGTGTTTTTTCATTATTAGAAAATTCTTAGAAAAAAGCAATAGAAACATTTCATTACATACATACAGTAATTTAATTTAATGAAATTAAAGTGTACATTGTATGAATAGAAGTGCACAGGATCATCATTTTGCCTTATTTCCAGTCATTTGTTCTCAACTCCTGGTTACTCAAACTCCCAATAACTTGAACCTTTTTCTATTTCCCCTGAAGGTTTGAGTTATCGAAAGTCGATTGTATTTTATCAGTCCTATCTTTACTGCTAGTCTGCGTATTTGTGCCGTCACATGGATCAGTTTTCTCCAGCTTGAGAACTTGTGTGGATCAATACCATTGCTAGCTTTTGGTGCTGTGACTGTGGCCAGTATCTGTATTTGACGGTGTTCCATGTCTACATTAGGGGCTGGTGGGGCTTTCGTAATCAGCCATTGACTTTCTGGTAGGTATAAGAACTCTGGTCCATTCTTCCATCTGCCTTGTAACTCATTAACGCAGATCCCTCACGACAGGCCGTCAGCCGCACTATGCTCACTGGGATATGCTTCCACTGGTTTGGATCGGTGTTACTTTGAATTTCTCCCACTCTCTAAGAGACAAACAATGTAAAGCTGCACGATGGACTTTGAATCCAGGCCAAGGTGATCAAACTGTCAGTAAAGAAATTACATCTTTAAACTGTATCCTAGATTCCTCCTGAATGGATTTGGCTCGGAGACTTGCAAGAACAGCTGCTTGTAGCTCCAAGCATGGAATTGTCAGCTGGTTCAGCGGGAATACTTGACTGAACTTGACTGCGTAAGTACAGGGCTCAAAATTGCGACTCACTGGTCGCCAATGCGACCAAAAATTGAGCACTGGCGACTAAGTTTTCAGAACTGGTCGCCAGCTGCCGACTCGCGTTTTGTCCGATAACTAAAGAAAACCACGACACAACTTTTGTTTTTAAATCTTTATATTAGGAAATCAAT
>Ga0099806_1162243_pt1 | contig 10628 bp, 13 predicted proteins | sample OrbCnscriptome_3_FD_81147 | JGI IMG/M metagenome (GOLD analysis project Ga0099806, IMG submission 81147) | Metatranscriptome of coral microbial communities from Puerto Morelos, Mexico - Orbicella C C metatranscriptome (Eukaryote Community... | ecosystem: Host-associated > Invertebrates >... | reverse complement strand
TCAAGTCAACCAGAGCGAATTGAATCTACACTATCCTTGCTCAACAATGAAACTGAAGAGTTTAAAATACTTGAAGCAACAAAGCTCCTGATGTTTGACATTGCTGTCCAGCTGCACAGAAGAATGAGTCAAGGAGAGGATGTGCCCATATTTGCGATACTGTTGTTTGCTCGAGACTCCAGCAACTCCCCTCGCAGCCTATTGACGAATCATTTAAACAGAACAGGAGACACGGGTGGCCTGGAACAGGTGGAAATGTGTTTGCTGGGGTACACCCTCGGGCTTGTCATCCAAGTCATACGCCCTTCTCAAGTGGACAAAGAAGATTTCATAGCGTACTATCCTTTGTTAGCTGACATGCCTAAATACACTCCGACAGTCACATTAGTGGCAGAAGATGACAGGCATTATAACATTGTCATGTAGCTGGGTAATTTAGTGAACAAGACCTCCGACCTTTTCAGATGCAATGTTTGTCATAAAGTTTTGTATTTTCCGCTTCAAATTACAATTTTGTCACTTGTACACGCACACGTACATGTAAACCATTTCACTTTTGCTCAATCTTTAACATGTTTGTTTCCGTTTTTTTTACTGTTACATTAACCATAGAGCAGTTTTCAATGGAGTGTCGAAAGTAATCAGGAAATATAACTTTGGTTTTGATTTGCTTTTACTTAAGTTTGAGATTGGCTGAGTAGTCTAATTGGTAAGCAATTGGTTTGGTTTTGGTTTCATGATGCGGGGAACGTTTTCACCCAGTACACCAAATATAAAATCACTAGTCCATGTTACTTCCTGATTTAATGCTCTGTATTGTCATATCCAAAAAATGTATAGACAAACACAACAAAAACGTCTCTGCAACGTCTACCACGAGGCCCTTATTTGCATATCACATGACCTCTACGAGGCTAGACTAATTTGCATATTTCACGATTCTGGACACCCTCCCCCCATTGAAGTGTTTTAACTTAACAGCTTAAATGTCAATTTAATTATCCTTAAATTCCTGCTCAACAATGTTTCTGATCTGACCGTTGGCAATCTGTTTGGCTCGTTGCTTTGGTCTTACCCTTGACGAAAACCTCAGCATCTGGGTTTGGTTTCCACTCAGAATCGCTCCCTCTGTTCCATCCTTGCTGGTAATCTTGCTCACCACTCACCCCAGCTTCCACATTGCTTTATCCTTGCTTCACCCTTGAACAACACCACTGCCCCTGTGTTTGGTATCTTCTCAGTGTTCCCTTCAAACTGCTGTTGCCTTTCTTCTAGGGCGTGAACATTCTCCTTCATGAATCTCTTTCGGAGGTACTGTTTGCTTTTCTCCAGAAATCTCATATGCTTAGTGGCATTGTCTTCTCCAATCTTCTCCAGGTCTTCCTGTAAGATAGGGATTGCCTCCCCTCTCAGTAGGGTATTTGGGGTAAGCACTGGTTTCTCAAACTCTTCACCTTGATAAAGGAGTGGCCTGTTGTTCATGGTCATCTCAACATCCAGCAAGACGTCCTCTAGCTCTTGGAAGGTTAGCAGGCTTTGGCCGATCACCTTCAATAGAGTTCTCTCATGCTGATAAGGCGTTCAAAGAGGCCTCCCCATCATGGTATGCGGGTCAGGTTAAATCTCCAAAACTCCCATATAGTTTGCCAGACACTGGTCCTTCTTCAGCTTTGATAGCGTTTTCCAGTAGCAACAAATGTCTTTCCATTGTCACTCACAATGTTCTGAGGGCAGCCTCTCCTGGCAACAAATTCCTGTAGTGCTCTCTGGAATTCCTGGGCAGACAGGTAACGACATAACTTGAGATGTACTGCATGAGTACTGGTACAGGTGAATAGTGCAATGTATGCCTTTGAAGTAGTAGATATTCTTAATCTTGTAGTAGACAGGCCCAGCAAAATCCACTCCTGTAACAGCAAAAGGGTTTGACAGTTCAGTTCTGAAAACTGGCAGAATAGAATCTGAGCTATGCAATTGCGGATCACTTTCTTTGTAAGCAACCTCAGTTTTGGTATCCAATACTTCTCTCTCATAGGGCACATGGTTGTCGAAACTCCACCATGTAGCATCTGCTCATGGACTTGTTGAATGATTGAGGTGGCCAGCTTGCTATTTCTTGGTAGAAAGAGAGGATGATGATGGGGAACTCTGCCAACACATCTCAATACTCCTTCCTCCTCATCCTTTCTTGACCCCACGTCTGACTTTGATGCTTGTGTGACTTGTGCCTGAATGATCCAGAACTTCTCTGCTGCCTGGAGTTCTTCAGTCATTAGCGGCCCTTTCTGCTTCTTCAACTTTCTGCAGTTGTTCATGAATCGCTTGACGAAAACAGTGACTCTTAGAAGCTTCCAGTATGACGCGTACTTGCCCAGAAGAGTGTCTCTGGTCTCATTCGCTTCTTCTGTCTCTTTCACTAGGAGCTGTTTCTCATGCTTGGGTTTCACCCTTTCCTTTTCATTCTCTGGGCTTTCAGACACTTCAGGTTGATTTGGCCATCTGTCTTGAGCACTTAGCCACTCTGGTCCCTGAAACCACAACTCCCCCATTATGTTCGGTGCCACACCCTGGCTTCCTTGATTGCTAGGGTTTTCACTGGTTGTCACTGGTTGGAACATGATGCCACTGTATCTCTCTATCCTTGTCCTGGATAGCCTTGGTTCTATTACGCACAAATTGAGCCAGGTTCCTTGTCCCTTAATCCAATAAAGCTCTGTCATACTGTTGACCCCACAGTGATATACATCGATGTGCTGATCTTTCAAGACTTCCTTCACATGAGGCATCAATCTGCTCAGGGTATATGCTGCAACACGTTCCAAACGGGGAATTTACTGATATCTTGGTGCTATCCTTGACTTTGCCACAAGCAGATTCTGGCAAACTGGTGCAGTGGCGTGAATTGCTAGGGCGTATACAGCTACTGAAACAGCCAACTTGCTGGCATCTGTAAATCCATGCAGGTGACCCCAAGTTGTACGGCACACAAAAGCACTCCGATGTATAGACAATTCCTGAGTTTAATAACGAAAATGAAACAAAAATTACAAAATAACTGGTCTCACGATCCTCGTGTTGTTTGTGTTGTCTCCTCGGAAAACCTCCCTATTTCACAGTACTTCTCCGTCTCCTAATTTCAATTTCACTTGTCAATCATCTGAATACTAAATGTGACATCCGGTTGTAATGCTAGGCAGTCATGATAGTTGCGGTCACGCTCCCATGAAAATTGAGTGTCACTATTCACTTAATCACAATCAGTGTCACTTAAAGGTGAAACTAATCAAAGCCCAATCATCTGCGGCAATCAATCTGATTTTAACTCCTGTGTCTACTGCTGCCCTTCTTCTCTCAATAGTTCTGCCTTGTACTCTGGTCTCTGCTAACTCCTCCGTGTTCCCTTCATGTCGGCTCTGTATTTCGAGGGGACATACCAGCTGGAGTGGCCCGCTGGATTTGGTTTCCCTTGTGCAGCAAACCAACTCCTCTTACAACTCCGTCTCTGCCTCTGATGTGTCTCAGAACATGACCTTACTTCCATTCTCCTGTTCTTCTCATCACCGATGACAAGTACGATCTCTCCAATTTCTGGGTAAATTACTCTTGCCTCTCTTGATTCGGTGACTTTCCATGAGACCGTGAACATACTCCTTTTTCCACCTCTGCCACAAATGTTGCCTTTTCTCATTCAATCACGCATGTAACTTGGTGACTTCATCTCCAGCCAACTCTATGTCTTCTATAGTATACGCCTCTTGTCCCCACGTGATTGTGTTGGGCGTCAACACTTGTTCCTCTCCTGTTTCGCTTTCCATGTATGTTAGGGGACGGTTGAGGTGTCGTTTGAAATCCATCACTACAGCATCAACTTGCGCGTACTCTAGGTGTGTTCTCCCCATTGTGTTGTACAAGGTTCTCTTCACCTCTTTGATTAGCCTTTTGTATAATCCTCCCCACAACGACGATCTTGATAAGTTGAACTGCCACATTATCTGCTGTTGTGCTAAGAAGTCTTGCAGTGCTTCACTCTTGCATATCTTCCTGATCCAGGTGGCTGTGGTTTTGAAGGTGGCTGCGTTGTCCGACACAATGCGTTTTGGTCTGGTACAGCGTGTGAATCTGTTGTGCTTTCTGTGGAATTCCTCAGCTGTTTGTGACATGGTCATCTCTAGGTGCACTGCTCATGAAGTTGCATATGTGAATATCAAGATGTGACACTTGCCCTGCTCTTTCTTGGAAATCTTGTAACTGAGGGGTCCTGCGTAGTCGATCTCTGTCGTCTCAAATGGTCTTCCACATTCTGTGCGGAATGGTGGTAGTGAAGCTGTTTCTGTTGGCCCGCCAAGTGCTAAACACCTTGCCCAAGTAGCAGCTATTGATTATCTTCTTCACCTTTGATCTCAGTTGAGGCATCCACAACTCCTCTCTCACTGCTGCCATGGTGCTTGCGACTCCTAGTTGCTTTATGTCTTCGTGGATTTCATGTATTAGCTTCTCTGCAAATACTCTCCCTCAATGTACGTCGGCTGGTAGCCAGGGATCCTCCCCTTGCATTTGAAAATACTAGGGTTTTCTTCTGTTACTAACTTCCAGCTGGGGCTCTCGAGATCTGGTTCCACACCTGCCTGCTCCTTCCTTATCCATCAGTCTTTTAGGTAAATCAACTCCTGGGTCGTCAACAGCCCCTCTCTCGTCTTCGTTTTGTGTTTCTTAGTGAGTGAGTTATGTTTGAACCGCAGTGCCCACTCAGTCACTCAGAAGGTTCTCCAGAGTTTGCTTCTGGCAAGGAGCGTGTCGCACTCATCATGGTCCTTCTTGGCTGAATAAAGCGTTTCTTCCCTTTCTGGCCTGTGTTCTTCGCTAACGCCTTTAGTTTTACTAATTGCAGTTGTTTTGGCCACTCCTCAGTTAGCAACCACTCCGGCCCCTCAAACCACTGTCCTCTCTGCATCTTCTCTAGTGAGGCGCCACGGCTAAGTCTGCCAGGTTCCTGTCAGTTGGGCAGTATCTCCACTTGATTCCCGTCTCTTGGGTGATCTCAGCAATTTGTCTTATTCGATTGGATACGAGTGTTTTCCATGTTCTTCCTGGGTTGCAGATCCAGAACAGTACAACCATGCTGTCCATCCACACGTTCACTGAAGTAATAGGCCACCGCTCCAGCGCTGTCAGCAAATTTTTCACCATGTTTGCAGCCATCTGGCCGCCCACCAGTTCTAGCTGTGAAATCGGTGTCACGTTTTGAAATCCTTGACTTTGACGTTAGTAGCCCCTTTACAAAACCTGTTGAGTGTTCCACTACAGCAATGGTCGCTGCTAAACATGCCATGTTGCTGGTATCCGCGAAAACGTGGAGACGTACAGCCTTTATCTTGGTGATGTCTAAGGCTACACTCCTGGGCACTTTGATGTTCCTCAGCTGACTATTCCACTTGAGCCAATCTCGCGCATTGACACTGTTCATTGCAGTGTTCCAGCCAATCTTTTCATCGCATACCTCTCTGTAAATTCGCTTGCCCTCCACCATGGTCGGTGAAATTATGCCGAGTGGATCATATATACTTGAGAATTGACTGAGTATGGATCGTTTCGTCGGTGTTCGTTCACACTGTATCTATGCTTGGATTTCTAGTGCATCCTCCCTCTTGTCCCACGTGAGTCCAAGCAACTTGCTTGGATTATCCTCATCGTTTAATTCTGGGATGTTGGACTCCCACTTGTGTACTGGGAACCTGCCACCTTCAAGAATCTCAGTTGCTTCCTGTTTGAACTCCTTAAGTTCCTCCATGCCATCTCCGATTTTCATGAGATTGTCCACTTAAGTGTTTTCTTTTAGCGCTTGAACAGTATGTTTTAACTCCGGTGGTTGTTATTGAAATGATACTGAAGGGTAGCCCCGAGCATGAATGGGCTAGCTTCTGCTCCGAAGCGCACTCTTGTAAAACGCAAATGTTCCTCCTTGCTGTTTATGTTGAACAAGAAGTGAAATTGATTGTAATTTGTAGGAATGCCTTTTGAAGGTCCGCCAGCATTATGTCAGTTGACATTCATGCTCTAATCATGATGTTCCATAGCAGCGGTTGTAGCGATGGGCCAGTGTGCATACACTCATTCACACTGTTGGCGAGTGGATGGGGTCTTGCATGTGCATCAAACACCATTCTCACCTTGGTTGAAGTAACGCTCTCTCTCACCACTGGCTTGTGGGGCATGTAAAATACACGTTCACCCGTTGGCTGCTCTGGTACTTTCTCGATGATGCCCTGCTCGATCTGCTCGTGAGCTATGTCGTCATACTCAATCTTCAGCTTGTTGTTTCTCCTCAGTTTTTGCTCTACGTTGTGAAGGCGTCTCCTGCTGGACTCCTCATTTGTATTTGAGAGCTTGGCGCCTGGAATCCACGGCACACCCACCTTGTACCTGCCATCACATCTCTTCGATATGCTAGCTTGAAATTCCTTGTGGACGTCTAGCTGATCGTCTTCCCCTCTGTCCTCTACCCCCAAAACTTTGAGCGAGTGTAGTCTTTCATACTCGTCAGTCTCTCTTACGTACACGCATTTGCTGTCTGTGTATTTCCCACCATGAACGATCCAACCAAATGTGATTCCTTCAATGATTGGATCCTGCGGTTGCCCTTTGTAGACATGTTCCGTCCTGATCTTGCAGTAGGTGGCATTCCCGAGTATTACATGGATTGGATACTGTTCGCTTGCGGTTCAGTAAAACATCTTGTCCTGTACATGTTGAAATTTCTCTTTCAGTTCTGTCAGGGTGGGCCTCTTGAAATCTGCAAGTTTGCTTCCAGTAATCCCTATTTTCTCACTTGCCTTACTGTGAATTGAGTTGATTGTCACGTCACAGATTGGAATGGACTGTTTCTGACTGTCATAGATTGGCATGGACTGTATCCTGGTCCCAGCACCACTTATGTCCCAAAGTTGTATGGCACACAAAAGGACTCACGATGTATAGACAATTCCTGGGTTTAATGACGATTATGGGTCTCACGATCTTCGTGTTGTTTGCATTTTGTCTCCTCACAAAACCTCCGTATTTCACAATACTCCTCCGTGTCCTATTTTAATTTCACTTGTCAATCATCTGAATACTGAATGTGACTTGTGGTTGTAACACTAGGCAGTCACGATAGCTCCGGTCACAAGATCACTTTGGTCAGACCTGCACCCATGACACTGCGGGGAATGGTTACATTAGGACACTTCTTCATATCATTCAGCCACTTAGTCCAGGGTTTACGTATGTCATCTGGTAGTTCTTCATCCCACGTTAGTTTCCTTGGGCAAATTTCACTGTACAGTATCTTTCCCACAATGACAACAGGTGTGGCAATTCCAAGTAGGTCAAAGATACTGTTGATAGCAGAAAACATCTTTCTCTTTGTCACTGCGCCGTCCTCAACACCTTTCAAAGTTTTTGCGAAGTTTATAGAAAGAGTGTCCTCTTCCTTGTTCCATGGGACACCTAAGATCTTTGATTCATGTGGCTGAGTTCCAACTGCCAACTTGGCATCTGTCGAATTTGTTTGAGGTGGTTCCAATTCATTCTCTCTCTGTCTCTCAATTTCTGGTACATTACTGTGCCATTTGTGTAGCTGAAATCCTCCTTTGGCCATAATCTCTGTTGCCTCCTCCTTGGCATCACCACCAGATTGCACATCATCCACATAGGTATTCTGAAGCAACTCCTTTACAGTGTCAGGGTATTTTTCTTCATACTGGCAAATATGTTTCTGAAGCTAAGCGCCAAGGGTGTATGGACTTGGGCCTGACCCAAAAATTACTCTAGTATAGTGGTATCTAGTAAAGTGGTAACTTTGTTGAATATGTTCCATCATCCAAACGTTGCAACTGACTTTTGAAATCCTCATGGAACAAACCCTGCACAACAGCTTCATCTGATAGTCCTAGGACTTCCTGCGAACACATCTACCTGAATTCATCTTGGCTTGACTTCAAAAAGAAATCCTTCTCAGTCTCGGTACTTGACAACATTGACTTTCCTGTGATTATCCAACCCAGCATAGTGAACTCTGCTCCGGGATCAGTGTCTCGATTCGTACCCAGAACAGCAGGCTCGGTTGTCTTGATTCGCTGTATATCTGCAGCTCCCAGGATTACATGCACTGGTAGGTTTCTTCTGTTGCTGCTTCCTCACTGAAGTTTAGTCTCCTTATCCAGTGATTAGCTTTCTTCAACTCTGAGATTGTCGGGTTAGGAAGGTGAGTCAGGACTGCCTTTTCTGCATTTATGCACTGTAATTCAAATCCAAAGCCTTCACTGACATTTGACTCAACAATGACCTTGGATATCTCCACCTGTTTGTCAACTATTCCATACATTTGCTCAATAACTCTCCTTTCAGTTCGGTATGGCTTCAGGTTCAATTTGGTAAGTAGATTTGAACTGATGTAAGAACTTCCAGCTCCACTATCCAACATGGTTCGAGCCTGTACTCCATTGATCTTAGCAATGACAGTTGCATACAATGTAGTTTGGGAATCCACCACACCATAAAACCTCTCAGATGTGCCCGCTGACTCTGGCGTGGGGTTGGATGAAAGGGTCATCTTCACCCTGTTACATACAGAGGTATGGTGCCTCCCATTGCACCTCCCACACCCACGTGATTTGCATTAAGAAGCCAGATGCTCAGGCCTGGCACAGTTAAAACACAACTTATTTCTTGTTAAATGCTCTTTTCTACTGGCTGTATCTACGACTTTGGTACAGTCGCTGCTGCGATGATTGTTCAAACCACAGTAGACACAGGGTGGAGGCTTTGGTGGTTGTCGCAAGTTGCCCCCGGACATCATCAATTTGTCTTCCTTTTTGGAGACTGTCTTTGTTTCCAGGTACAGTATCAACTGAAGCCAGTGGGCTGAATTCCACCAAAAGTAGGGAGTTTTGGTCTGTATACTTCCTTAAATTTTCAACTAGCGCCTCAAGTCCCCATTCTTCCCAGTCATCATCCTTTTGGGCCATAGCCTCTCTTACAGAACCCAATTTGTCCATTATACTGTACACATAACTCTGGGCACCCTCTAGTTTCTTCGTTGAAGCTAAGGTTCGGACTGTCTTAGACAATTGTGTTTAAAACTTGGGTATCTCTTTGATTTTGTGAACACTGGTTATCTTTGGCAAGGATTCTAAATCCTTGATTAAGGCCTCATGGACCTTAATGTCTTTTCCAAAGGTCATTTCAAGAATCTTCTTTGCTTCATTATAGCCTTCAGGGCTGTGTGGCAGCCCAAGGCTGTGCTCTTCGGTCCCCCCTCAACTAATTCTAGCAAATAATTAAATTTACTTATCTCAGAAATCTTTGAGCTGTCCATTTCCACAACGAACTGGTTCCAGTTCGCATAATTCATCCTGAAGTCTGCTCCTCAACGCGTGAATAGGTACGAAATCTTCCTTGTGAGCGAGTGACCAGCCTTTTACCTCTTCAAATGATTTTTCCGCCTCCAACATGGCGTCTTTGACAAGATTTCCCGAAGCCTCCAGGGTCTTGTTTACATCGCATTTCTTTTCGTAAGCCGATAACAAATCCTCCTTCACACCGGTATCGGCCATTGACTTGATCTCGTTGACGTAGCAGGTTGCTTTATTTAATTCCTTCGCGTAGTTCTGTTCAGCGACGTCCACCATGTTTATATTTTCCAGTCGGTCGCTCGATAGTTGTTTATCTGTTTTTATTCCAATTCCGTGCGGTCAATGTCCTGGCAGGGTCGCCACTTTTGGTGTTGGGAACGTTTTCACACGGTACACCAAATATAAAATCACTAGTTCAAGTCACTTCCTGATTTAATGCTCCGTTTTGTCACGTCCAAAAAATAAGTACAGACAACCACAACAAATCGTCTCCGCAATGTCTCTACCACGAGGCCCTAATTTGTATATCACATGAGCTCCACGAGAGAAAAAAAAAAAAAAAATGACCTCCACAAGGCTAGACTAATTTGCATATTTCACGATTCCGGACAATGACACTCAATTGAAAACCGCTCTATAAGTCTAAGAAAATTACTTCATTGTGATTGAAAACCGCTCTGTATTTACCGTGATTAACTTTGTTTTCTTAGGTTTTCTCAGAACTCTCTGATTTAAAATCAAAGCGCTCCGATTCACATCCACATGTACTTCACAAATACTACTACAACAATTATTTTTGCCTGAAAAAAATATTTGAACTCTATACACATGGTTCATTTCTTTTAACGATGGGATTCGTAGTAAAACCCAGAGGGCCGAATATACGCACATAAACGCAATTCATCTCTTGATCTGTAAATAGTTTATACTTAAATAATTGTAATAATAATTGTACGTCGAAAATGACTATAAACAAAGTTAATTGATATTTAAAGGTAGCAAATAGGGCCCAGCTAGTTCACGCAACGTATATAGCCCGGATATATAGGTATAAACTAGTTTAGAAAAGAACCTCCAAAAGTGGTTTTAAATCTAAGGAATGGAAAAATGTATAATAGGTTTCAGTCATGTAGTCAGAAGCCAAATTTCGTTCAATTTGCCTACATTGTAAGACTCGCCCAGGAATTTTCTTCGCCTAAGGTGAGGTTTTTTTATTCAATAAAATGCATGTCTTTA
>Ga0099806_1280925_pt1 | contig 10704 bp, 6 predicted proteins | sample OrbCnscriptome_3_FD_81147 | JGI IMG/M metagenome (GOLD analysis project Ga0099806, IMG submission 81147) | Metatranscriptome of coral microbial communities from Puerto Morelos, Mexico - Orbicella C C metatranscriptome (Eukaryote Community... | ecosystem: Host-associated > Invertebrates > Cnidaria... | reverse complement strand
CACAATTTTACAAAGTCAGTCTCAGTCAGTGGTTACTATAGTGATTGCAATCAATGTTGTGATTGGTGGATTTAGTGGAGAGGACTTAAAATGATTGGCTCATGTAACTGTCCGATTACAGGTGTCCGATTACAGGTGTCCGATTACAGCCAACTGTCCGATTACACTGTCCGATTACGACTTTGCAGATTAATTAGAGCAAAATACAGCAGTTTATGCACCGATCACATTTGAGGAAATTGTAATTGTTATGATTAAATAAAGAACAGGTATACATGTAGGTGAAATCAAAGGGCTGGGCTGCCTCGTGTCACTTGTCTAGTGCAAAGAGATCCCCTGCCAACCCAAACAAGTGAGGATACATTTCTACTTCTATCCATTAATTTTATGAATAAAATTAAATTTCTTTGTCTCTTGGGACACGGCAGAAATAAATTGTAGCATTCTTCATCGGCAAAATTCTACTTCGAACCCCAATAAAGCGTGTATTTTTTAGCAACTGCTCAAGGTTTGAAACCCATAAAGTTTGTCACGGCAACAATCAAAATACTCTGCCACCCCTCCCACCCAACAGATTCTTTAACCACCCAGATTCTGGGTGGTCACGTGACCAGCCGCAACCAGGGTCGTTCTCCCAATGACCAAGGGAAGCAGAGGAGAGAGATCTGGGGAACGAGGTTGCCCCACTGCATGCTAAGAATTGTCCGTCTCAATGATGCTTTCTCGGGAATTCTTGAACTGGAAGCAAGCCCAGTACGAGTTCAACTGCTGCAGCAAAAAGATAAGAAATGGATGAAAACGAGAGGCAAAAAATAAATAATTAAAAAACCTGAAAAGCTTAAAGACATACTAGGTCACTTTCTTGTCCAAAAAATATCTTGAAATTTTGACTTCTGCACACGCCAGAGCAAAAATGTCAGAAAACACGATGCTAGGCATGCTGCCATGTCGTAAATTCCTTTTTTCGGCTCAAACCCAGGCTAAAAATGTCCAAAATGTCCAAAAATTGCATCTTTGCCAAAAATCTCTGGTGTCAATGGGTTAACCATGCCAGTGAGTTTTAACTCCACTTTTCTCCCCTCTTGCTCAGTAACTAAATTAAAGAATGATATACTGTGTGGATTAATACCTATCAATTAATAAGTTACTGTGCACAGTGGCCTCAAAATTGCCACTGTTCACAGGCAAATCCATTTTCTAAATTCTGTGGCTGATAGCTACTTGGATTAGTGAACTTACGAGCCTGGTTACCCAAAGACAACCCCAGCTAGAAATACATGAGTCATCTAGCATGCAAATCTGTACAATTTTGCTCAATAAAATTACTCCTTTACCCCCTAAGGCAATCAACAGTTTTTCCTAAATCAGCAAATAAAGGCTCTCTGCATGTGTGCAATATACCATTTAAAAGCCACTGATCAGCTTATTTAAGAAGTGACATCATCAACCATGAAGGAGGAAGTTATTTTGAGAGAAATTGTTTTGAAATGTGAAAATGAAAAGCTTCCAACATGTATCAATTCTCAAATATCATAGGTATGCCCCCGAACTGTAGCTTATTTAGCAGGTCTTAGTACATAGTTTGATGTGAAACAAGTCTTGCATTCCATGTGCATCTCAAAAAAGAAATTGTAAAATTATGGGGTTGGTCAACCATATCTTAGATAGGATGGGGTCACAATTTTATGCCTTCAATAAGCAGATCTTTACAAGACAATTTTCATGGCAAAAATTCATAGAAATCTCTCAAATATTCACAAAGTTATGATGTTATGTGCCAAATGGCACTCTTAGCGAGTATTAACGACAGACACCAGGTTGAAATTGTCACATGTGCCTGGGTGGGATATCATGCACAAACAAATACTGAACATTTTTTGCTTCTTGTAACAACAAATGAAGCATTAACTGTAAAAAGTTCTCCTCTTGGCTTGAGAAATTTATGTGTAAAGCTTTAAACCCAATTTTTTAGTGCATAGTTTACTGACACGCATATGTGTTGTTAATAATTTAACCTTGATTTAAGTAATTCATGAAAAGCAACTGTTATCCTTTTTTAAAATAGCTTGTTCAACAAGAAGTTCTTTTGGCAAGATAATTGTGTTTATTTTCTCACTCTGTTTTACGCCAGTTTTCCTCAATCTCGAAAAACTTAGTGTATGCAATGTCTCATGCAGTCAATGAAGGCAACCACCAATCCATCAGGGCAACCACATTCACTACCTGAAACATATTGTACCATGGTAAATCTTATTTTGCACAACTTCAACGACCTGAATATTAATCTTCTAGATTAGAACAAGTGCTGAGTACTGGACATGCTTGGGATGAAGTGAAGCAGGCAATGATTGAGAGAACTTTTCTAGTCTGTTCATCATGCTATCAAGGTGAACAGTGTAATCCTAAATAGGGCTTGTCAGTCACTCAGGGGGTTGTGAAATTTCTTTATTCCATCATTTAACCTGTGTACAGTTCTGTGGCCACAGCTTCCAGTGTATCATCTACAAATCCACTGCTTTGTTTTTGCCAATTGCTACAGGACTTGAGATGGATAAAGGACGGTGAGAAGACTTGCATATGAGTTAGATTTAAGTGAGGAAGAGTTGCCCTATGTCAGCCACACTTTGTCTTCCCATGTCCCACCTGGAACCAGTGCCAGAAGAAAATCCAGATAACTGGAGATAAAACATGTGACTGTATTGAATAACCAGGACATCCTTTGTTGCACTTCCTCTGTCATGTTCCATGCCAACCTTGTTCCCAGGCTCTCTCTTCCCCGCCCCCCTTGGTCACCGGGAGAAAGACCCCGACCGCAGCTGGTCACGTGACCACCTGTGACATAAACTTTTCCACCAGGATAGAGTCAACGAACAATTTTTGTCGATCTCAACAGAAGCAAAAGAAAGGCAATCGCTGGTCATCGCTACATGTATGTTAAACTACTCACAGGCAAATACACCTTTGAAATTCTCCATTTCCTATTCTAAGTTTCACACAGGTCAAATGAAATATATTTACATATATCCAGCATATTGAAGTATCACTCTGATTTCAATTCCAGCTGGTTGAATTACTAAGAAGTAACACTGTTTCACTGTTTCGTGTTGCCTGAATTAACTTCATGGCACATTGTTCGCTATATAAAGCAGTGTTTTATTTAGTACCATTTTGCAAAATATAATTCTTGACTATGCCAAGGAACTGTGGTTAAACATCTGTCCAAATATAAACTTACATAAACCTGATGAAAATGAAATATAAGTGCAGGCTTATGTCAACAAAACTGTAAATTATTTTACATTGCTGTAAATCAAATGCAAGTCAAAACACTCGGCTAATCGGCCATGTGACAGAAATAATTTTTAACATCCAAAGTACTGCACAAGAAGAAAATAAATTACCTCTGTATTCAAAGATTCAAGAGACTTATCCACTGGTTTCACATCGATTCAGTGCGTGACATTTTACATGTGCTAACCATCAAAAAATTTAAGCCCAATTCTGCTGCCGAATTTCTTTGAGAACAAAAGTCTTCTATATTTTGGAGATGGCGAAAATAATGTAGCATTCTTCACTGGCAAAATTCTACTTCATAACCCCAATAAAGCGGTTAGTTTTAAGCAACTGCTCAAGGTTTTGAAACCCACAAAGTTTCCCACAGAAAAAATCAAAACACTCTGCCACCCAACAGATGTTTTTACCACCCAGATTCTGGGTGGCCACGTGACCAGCTGCAACCAGGGTCTTCCTCCCAATGACACAGGGAGGCAAAGGAGAGAAAGCCTGGGAATGAGGGTGGTTCCATGCACTCCATGCTGCCTTAGTGACAATACCTTCTTGACTGTTCCTGTACTCAATCTCTAACTAGGATAGACAAGCCTTAACTCACCAAAGGTATAAGAACTGATGGCCACACTCGCCTCCTTTAGGTTGCAAGTTCAAGCAATTAACCAGGTTGTGGCTGCTGTTGCATAGAAACAGCTACTTGGAGACAGGCGAGGGGGTTAAAGGGATACTCTACACCATATTCCACTTTTACTCAAAATGTAGCATTTGCAAATTGAATTTTTCGCTGTTTTGCTTTATTTTTGGGTCAAGTAATAAGAATCTGATGGGGTTCAAATTTTCAGACCCTGTCTTCTCATGTTTCCGGCTACTTAAGGCTTTAATTTATGCTAATTTATGCTAATTCGATGCAAAAAGAGGTTTTACGAACACCTTTGCTCTAACTCAAGATACATCGACCAAACTTGAAACGAAGCTTGATGACATAGGTCGTACGACTTAAATTGGTTTTTTCCCCGGGAAAAAACGAGTTTAAGTCAATTTAAGTTTGATACATAATGTTTCAACTTAACCATTATATTTATATTTTTGCTAATTTTGCCACATATGTAGTCAATATGGTCATGCCAAGTAAGGTGACAATCAATATACACACCAAGATATTTTACATAAAAGGACTTCTCTAAATGAACGTTTGCTACAGTTAGTGGTGGATTAAGATTGTAACTTTCCTTTTGACGGGGCATAAAAATAAGAAACTTAGTTTTTGTAAAATTTAGGGTCAATTTATTACGGCACAACCATTTGTAGACAGCAGGTAAATGATTGTTGATTTTACATAATAGACTGTTAAGATCATGTCCGGAAACTGTTAAAGATGTATCACCTGCATATAATCTTGTAGAAAAAAAGGTGGAAGACTTTGGAAGGTCATTAATGAAAATAATAAACAGCAAAAGTCCTAGTATCGATCCTTGAGGCACTCCAATGGAGATAAAATGTGTGTCAGAAACAACACCATTTGCATGTACCTGCTGTTTCCTGTTACTTAAGTAAGATTGAAACCAGTTATATTCACTTTACTTTCTATACGTCATATTTACATATCTATGTATTAGCTAGGAATTGGAGGAATAAAATAAAATACAAAAAAAAAATTTAAGTTTGGCTTGTCTGGCCGAAAAAACACACTGCTGTCTCATTCCAATTAGTGCTGTCCTGGGTTTCTCCTTTCTGACACAAACAGAGAAGAGTGAACGAGTAAGGTAAGCATAGTTTCAGTTTTATCTGAAGGAAAAAGGTTTGAGAGCTTGTTTCACAAGAAAAAGCAAAGATTTAATAATTGAATAAGAATAAAATGCAGGGCTCGAAGCATTGGCGTAATTTAACGTCTAGTAGGAAACATTAAGGGGTATTTAAAGTTAGGTGCAGTTGAATTACTTGGAGATCCAGAAATCTGTCATTTATTAGCGCACGTTCACACCTAAAAAAAACAGCTGCAAAACTCCAAACTCTAGCCGTATTTTCACAATTTGGAGCCCTGAAAAGAAACTTGTTAGCTTGAGCAGCACATAAGCGTACAGACACAAAAATTCTTTATTTTGATTTGTTGTTGTTTAGCATCAGAGAGGAAAAAAGAAATCTGATGTTATTTCAAAGTCAAGTAGTGGCAAAGTAATCATGTCTGATTTGGTGTGTATTATCTGCCACGAGGGTGCCTCCCCTAATAAGGGTCTCATAAGCAACCCTGAAATGATTGAGCATCTGTACGAGTCCTGCAAAGAACGACTGTCCTTGGAACAGACTGACATCAAGTCACTTACAGACCGCTTAGCAAGCCTGAGTGATGTTGAATGTAAATCTGCGTACTACCACAGTGAGTGCCGCAAACCAATTGTTAACAGGGGCATGATTGAGCGACTGAGAGGTGCAAAGAGGTATTCGATGGAAATAACCAAGTCAGGAAACTACCGAAAGTACTTGAAACAATTTTTAAGTGAGCGGCTTCCAAATCTGCAGTTTGTTAAGTCGCTGCGCAAAAGTGAGCCTGACAAAGTTGTATTGCCAGCAGCGGTCAGTAAGGCTATCGATGTACTGTCAGCTCAAATGGATAGTAGGGATACGATTAAGCATTTAGAAACCATGGCCCGGATGTTGCGGGGAGAAATTATGCAGCAACAGAAGTGGGCCTTCACTGGAAGCTTTGAAGATTTTCCGAATCTGCCCTTAATCCAATTTTTTCTCACACATCTGCTCTTTGGCTCCCAGGCACTCAATGTTTCAGGGATGCGTGATAAGGAAGTCAACAAAATGGTTGATGTAGCGTGTCAGTTTGTTGTCCAAAACACGAAAACTGATCGTCAAGTCAAACATCAACCTAAGGCAAATGAAGGATTCAAACAGACCATGAAAACGTCCCTCTCAGTCGGTCTGCACCTCGCTATTCGCTCAAGAGTGCGCAACAAGAAGCTCGTCAATACCCTATCGGACGTGTACATCGGAAGTGACTACAAAATTCCTCCTTGACATCGAAAAGCACGTCAAGCAGAGTGTTCTTCTGCGTATCGTTGAAACAGGAGGATTTTGTCTTCCTGATTTTGTTAAATGGGGTGTAAATATCTGGTTCGCTGTCAACAACATCGACCACTTAGAAGACACTCCAACAGGACAGAATACATTCCATGGCACAGTGATTGTTTTGAACCAGCGTGCAGAAGATGGTGAGGCAGTCAATCAACCACTCGCCCTCCCACCAAAGGCACCAGATGCATCATCGCAAGTTGGCTTTGAAGTGAAATACTGTGAACAGCTAGTCATCAAGCCCAAACCAGTTTGATTTGAGACCTACAAGCTCGGAAACCGAATGGAGCTGATATCAAATGATTACACACACACACACATGGGCATTCGCAAACTACCTTGCTACTGAAGACACCAATGATGAGAGAGCCTAGATGCTCTCCTGACGGCAAAACGAGAACGGCAAGAAATCGATGAAAACCAAGACCAAAGTGAATTTGAATCAGAAAATGTCCAAGATTCTGGTGAGCCAATTCTTGTGGTGAAAGAGTAAACACAAACAAGAAAGAAGACAGTGAAGAAAGAGGTCCTTACAACATGGGCCGGTACCAAGTCGCACTCCCCTGAAAATCAGGTCAACAAGCTGACACACTCAAAGGTGATTGCTCCTTTGTTCAGGACTTCACCAACAGACTATACTACTCTCTATACCGTCTTGAAACTAACACAGGAGATTTCTGCTTTCGTCATTGGCCCTGAGAGGCAGACTGTCATTACTCTTGATTTGGATCTGTACAGCCGCGCCCTTCAGATTCAGCGGTCAGTAGGCAACCATAACTGGAAATCTTCTGCAAGCTGGCGTTTTACACATCACCTTTGCTGCACTACAATCTCTTGGAAAGACTCTTGACGGAAGTGGCATTGATACGTGTGCCATTGAAAGTGGAATTTACACTTCTGCAGCTCTTCATGGGATATATAGCAGCAAACCGTACACGCGTGCCGTTGAGTACCACATAACAACCAGCCTGGCACTCTTGATGACGAGATTTGACCATCTGTTCACCACCCTTGCCGCAAATGAGGATATACCTCGCGCACAGTGCATGGCCTTTAGAGAGGCCGTCCACGAGCGCAGTCCAGAGATGGTTAACATCTATGACGACATCCAGTCCTGGTATTCTGAAAAGATCAAACCACAAGAGCGTGAGAAACAAGGACTTGAGGATCTTGCGAGATTTTTGATAGAATACCTCAAGAAAGTGGACAACCTGTTACAGCTCATTCATGCTTACCGTGCTGGGGACTGGGAAGGCTACCTGGCAGCGTTGGAATGCCTCATAAGGTACTTCTTTGCACATGATCTGCTCGACTACGTTCCGTTAATGTCAGTTCACCTTACGCTAATGAATGCACTTGAGCATGAGGACCCTATGACATGGGAGGCATTAAAGTCCGGGGACTTTGTTGTAGCGAAGTCAGAGATCCCGTTCACAAGGTTGTTCTCAGATCAGACGCTAGAACAGGAGATCAAAGTATTAAAGCATCACAGAGGTATGGTCAGGTTAAGTCAAGACGAAGCCGCCCTTGACAGCCTTCTTATCACGTCACCGCATCTCACCCGTATGGTAAAGCAGTATCTCAACAGCTTTCCTAAAGTATCCAGGACGAAACAAGTACTATCAGCTCTCTGGGGATGTTGCTTTAAGAACGTGAGAAAATGCCATGAAACTCTGCCAGGTCGATAGAGCTACACTGTGAAGGCAACCCATTTACATTTGAGTCTCCCTTGAAGAGTGTCGTGTTGTCTGCTCTTGTACCATAAAAAGCAAAGGAAGATATCCTGTGCTACGCAGAGAAAGGCCAAAAGCGGTTTGAAGAATTCGTTAAAGACAGACTGTTGCCATCTTCCAAGCAGTCGTTATGGGACGCTATGAAAAAGCTGAAACTGAAGACCTTCTCAAACTGGGTGAAGAAAACTAAAGTTCATGTGGGGGACAAAGTCATAGAGCTGCGCAAAGAACGGGAGTTACTCAGAAGGTTTCTCATAATCCAAGGAAGTCAGCCAGAGCTTTTGCCAAGACTCAAGGAAACATCAGTCAGTACAAGATGGCAGTGGTGCCGCGTTCCTTATGCACGGTTGATGGATCTCTTTATATTCCAACTGACAAAGCCAGCCTAATGCGTTTGATAGAGGAAGCCAACCCACAGCCACAACTAGAAACACCGCCAGCAACAGGAAATCTACATTGAATAGTTGTTATTAATGCTATGGCCATCATCCAAGGTAACTATAACATCAATAATACGGTAATAATAATAATAATAATAGTAATAATAATAATATTTTGTACAAAATTTTGTATTTATGATTTGTATACAGGGCTGAAAAAAACAAGCACTATCCTGAAGATTTCTGACCTCCAAGAATCATTTATCAAGTGTATTGAGCGAATGGTGTCTGGTTTTAATGAATGGTGAGTAGTGTTTGATCGCTACTTGGAAAGCTCCTTGAAGAACAAGACATGCCAAAAAAGATCCACAACATCTGTCGACTTCCAGATACATCCGGAAATGAGGCTCACCATGTCCATCAAGGACCTCCTGTCATCCTCAGGGTCCAAAAGCATGCTCGTCACTTTGTTCGCCAATGGATTATTAACGTGCTTCTCCAGCAACACAGCCATCAAGCTGATCATGGTTTACGATAACAAAATCAGATATCTCAACTGTGAAGAAGAACACACCCATGAAGAAGCGGACACACTGATTCCTAACCAGGTGTTGCGTTCAATAGATGAGCATTTGCCTCATGAGATTTGTGTATCCTCACCGGACCCTGGCATACTAGTCCTGGTGCTCGACTTGGTTTCAAGGGGTCATCATGGAAACCTGAATAGCCTAAAGCTTTTGACAGGCAAGGGCAGAAACTACAGAGAGATTGATGTTATTCAGTGAATCCAAGTGATTGGAATACGCAAGTGTCAAGGTCTGACTGGATTGCACCACTTCACCAGAGCCGACTGGGAAGGGAAGTTTGTTGGTATCACGAAGAAGTCCTGGGCGAAAGCTTACATGACCATCCCGCGATCGACTGTTTCAGAGAGCTTGGTGAGGGTCTTATCCAAAACTAGTTAGCCAACAGAGAACTGCCAACTCAAGTTAAAGACCTAGAGAAATTTGTTGGCCAAGTGTACTGCAAAGCGGGACCAACCACCCTTCCTGAACTTCGATGGGAGCTCTTTCAATCCAGGAACTTGGAGGGTGAGATGCTGCCTCCAACGCATGCTTCCTTACACCCACACATCACACGCGCAAACTTCATGACCATGTGCGACAAATCCTATACCACCAGTTGCCCAGATCTTCCTTCCATCAAAGAGAATGGTTGGAGTAAACACCAAGGAGCATATGTTGCCATTATGTGCCCATCTCTCCCTGCACCCCAAGCTGTTATTGAGCTTACCAAATGTGGCTGCAAGTAAGACTACAAGGGACGCTGTGGCTGTTTCAAGAACGGAATTCCATGCACTCCTCTTTGTAAATGCTTTGGAAAAAACTGTACAAATCCATTCACAGATGACACACGAGTTGATGACGAGGAAGAGGATGATGATGCTCTCAGTGCATAAGAACTTTAGTCACATTTTATGCATGAACACTTTTAACGGAACTGTACATTAGCATTATACACGACAGAAAGAAGATGAATAGCGTCCGCGTTGTTACTATGGGACTAACAAAAGTCATTGATATTTTTGTATGAGAAAACTGAAAGAGTACATGCATTTAACAAAAAAAGGAAAATAAAGAGAGTTCTGCACTGGACTGGACATCGCTCATAATGGCAATCATTTGTTAGTTAAAGTTTATCAAAAATGCACTGTTTTGCTTTAGAAAAATGACAGTTCAAAAATCCAAGATGGGAGATCCAAGATGGCCACCACCAAAATAGCAGGTAGTTAATCCTGACGTCATCAATGGCTGCCATGGTAACCAATTTAAGTCATACGATGTAAGTCATCAAGATCAAGCTTTGTTTCAAGTTTGGTCGATGTATCTTGAGTTAGAGCAAAGATATTCACAAAACCTCTTTTTGCATCTAATTAGCACAAATTAGTATAAATTAAATCCTTAAGTAGCCAGAAACATGGGAAGACAGGGTCTGAAAATTTGAACCCCATTGGATTCTTATTATTCGATCCAAAAATAGTGCAAAACAGCAAAAAATCAATTTCGGCACGACAGTCCTATGGGATTACATGCCGTAACACACTAAAAGCTCAAATGGCAAATCAGGAAATTACAAAGACTGAACACTTATAGCTGTTCAATACCTCTTGCACATAGGGGCCAAACCATCCCCCCAAATGTTTCGTCAGTTCTTGGGTATTTCAC
>Ga0099806_1103237_pt1 | contig 10709 bp, 6 predicted proteins | sample OrbCnscriptome_3_FD_81147 | JGI IMG/M metagenome (GOLD analysis project Ga0099806, IMG submission 81147) | Metatranscriptome of coral microbial communities from Puerto Morelos, Mexico - Orbicella C C metatranscriptome (Eukaryote Community... | ecosystem: Host-associated > Invertebrates > Cnidaria... | reverse complement strand
GGGCAAATTAAAGATAATTTTAATCAGCCACCAGGCATCCACTTTTGCTGCTGTATACACCAAACGCTGTATTAACTGAATGGATAACGATGATTTCTCTTCACTGGAAAACTCTACAAAACAATAACAAAATAAACTCTTAAAATGGAGTTGATGTTTCAGTTGATGCCATTCGTATATAAAAGGAGAAATTGCGGCTGATTTGAAGAACACCTCAACATATTCCATTCCTTGATTTAGTACACACAACCTTTAGCATAAAGCCAAATTGTACATGATGAATCATAGGCTCCTCAGAGCTACCTCTTTGATTAATTTATATATAAATTAGGCTGGGAGTGAAAGATGGACTGGTCGGTCAGGGGTATTTCATGTTGCAACAGTTGCTGATTTCCCAGTATCTACAGGGGAGACCATGCATTAAGTTGGCTCAGAGCCGAGAAAGAAGCAATTCTTCAATGCATGTTCTCAATTTGAATGCACAAAATAAACATAAATAAGGTCAGCGAGAAAATAAAAAAAAGAAATGAATCAGACTGACAACAAAAGCAAGCCTTAAGCCTTAAGCAGCATAATTACAGACTACAGATTCGCCCCCCTCCCTCCAAATAATCTTGGTGCAGAATGTTACATCTCCCCCAACTACACAGAGGTGATATGTGAAGTGATTACAAAATTCAAACAGTTGTTGTTTCCTAGTGTCCACGTGACTTTGATCATGTGGACATCAGGTATATGTGATGGCTCCTGTATTCCTGTGTATGGATTCTTCACAATCCTAATGTAAGATTCTTGTGAGGGCGGTTCTGGAAACTTGCGGGTTTTTCAGTTCTGTCTAGGAAAGACAGGCATAAAATGGATGGTTGTTTGCTTGTTTGTGCTATTGATTTTGGCAACCACGCTGTACAGATTCAAGACACTCCATTTATTATTGTTTTTGTTTTTACTGGGACTGGCACACAGACCTTGAAGACTGAAGCATTTGTGACAGGCTGCTTTTAGCATTTTATTTTGTTAGCGTTAGTTCACACAACTCACTTGTGATTTAATCAATTTTGGCAACAAATGATGAATAACCTGGAACTGATTCGCACCGACTGGTTTTCTGTTCCTCCAGTATCAGTATCATTTCTATCCATAAAATAAAGCAGGTAACTACAGATTGAGAGCCGCCATCTATAATTATCGACTATCGTCATTTGGACAAGGAAAAACAAAGAAATTCCTTAAAGTTTCTCAGAAGAATGGTCTAGATAAGTGATTCAAAAAAAATAATTTACACTTCAATTCGATTCGCATTTTAGTGCTGGGGCATCCATCTTGGTTTTGCCGCTCTGAGAGAGCTTTCAGCGGCCATTTTAGGGCACACGAGTGTTAACAATTTGCCATACAAAGAAAATGATACAAATCCGAATAAAAATCCATTATTCGGGACAAGCTTGTGTTTCTTGTTACACTGTATATTGAGAGGCTTTTTTGGGAATTTGATCAACATATGATTTTTTACAGAAGTTTAAATTTCTTCCCTTTCGAACTATTCATGGAGCACCATAAAAATGGCAGAATTTAAAGGAAAATATCGCCAGAAGTGCATTAGATTTAAACCAATGGCACGCAATGCATGCAGAAGCGATGGCGTTTAAAAATTGTTCCTAGAAGATTGGAACATAAGCAGACAAACTGATTCTTAAACCAAACTGTAGAACTTTTGAGTTAGAAATTTTAGGGGTTTACATTGTGGGAAGTCCATTGGTAGTTCATTCAAGTAGTTCATGTACCAAGTCCATCGTGTTAGTCCATTTGTTAGTTATCAACGAAATGTACCAACCCAAAAGAAAGATTATAATAAAGTTTCCATATAACGCGCGCTCTGATTGGCTGAAAGAGCGTGCTTTATCAGAGAACAGGGCACGGGTTGATGACGGTAAGTTGGCTTTCAAATTTTTACTTCGGAATTTTGACAATTTTGCCCCAAGTTAAACATCCCCTGTGATTCAGACAAACGCAATGGAAACGAGCTATTTGTCTGTAGTAAATATGGCTCACAGAGACCATTGTTAGCAACAGTAGTGTTAAAACTACTAAAATAACAAGTTTTGCTAGATTCCCGCCGACAAAACACGTAGCGAAATAAACAAATTCTCAACCTAAACAGTGCTTCGATAAAAGACATTATATTTGTTGCCAAGGCAGAAATTATACTTAAGTAAAACAACGACAGAAAACAAGAATTGAACTGTCTCTGTTTACGATGAGAAACTTTATTTTTTGTGAAAATGCTCAATTGCTCAAACAACACTTACATGCAGTGTAGTAACGCTCGTTCTCCGGTCATCTCAGCGAAGTGAACCGACGAGTGGTCAGTGCAAAGCTTGCTCTGATATTCTCTTCTGTGCTCGGAGTAGAACCAGTAAGAGCCGTTTAGTCTTTTTAACTTTTACGCTAGTTCGGGCAATCTTGCTGCATGCCGGGCTACAAGCCGTAAATAACTGTAGCTCCTTTCAAATTCAACTCGGCATTTCGCATATTCATCAGCAAGCTTTGAGCTCAGCGTTTCGTAATTTCCGCTAGAAAAGTGCACGTTTTCATGGACCACAATACGGCCGGATTCCTCTAGACTATAAACCTTCACCTGCCTTTAGATCCGTATTTAAAAATTAACTTAAAAGCGAACTTTGAAGGCATCGTTCTTCTCTCGAAAGCCGCTCAAAATACTCGAAACTGAAAGCTTAGCTGAAGTCCAGTTTGTGATTGACAGCTGTCGCTTCGTTAGCCAATCAAATTATTTGAACAATTCTAACAAGGTTTGTGATTGGCTTATTTTAGCGTGCTTTATCAGAGAACAGTGCACGGCTGACGCCACTTTTGCTCGTTTGGAAAATAAAGTTTGGTTTGAAAATTCAGCCAAATGCATGGGGAAATTATCGGATCCTTTATCATAAAACAAATAAAGGAATTTCTGTTATATTGTATTTTTCAAATTTCGTACATTAACTTTTGTTTTTGTTTCAGCGTGGATAACAACAAAGCTAATTACCTCACCGGAAATTAATTTGTTGTTTTAACCATATACTTGTCATATTGTGTGTGCGACCAGGTTGTCTATCTATTTATCCAACACTGTATAAACCAAAATCAACCCCCAAGTCTTCGTTTAAAAGCTGAAATTAAGAGCACTCCGCTGATCCTACAAACAGCAAAGGAAAGCCGCAAAAGAAAAGTTACTCTCTCTGAGTTTGACACCTTATTGTCTTTAAAAATATTTGGCAACACTAATTACCTCACCGGAAATTAATTTACTGTTTTAATTGTATACTTGTCATATCGATTAAAAGCACTCTGCTGATCCTGCAAACAGCAAAGGAAAGCCGCAAAGCCTTCACCTATTGCCTGTGCGCCTTACTTGTCTATCTAAACTTGTATGTATGGAGGATATGTTCTTATTATGAGTTTGCCCATGAACGAAAATTTATCCGATACTGTATAAACCAAAATCCCCCTCTAAATCTTTTTTTTAAAAGCTAGAATTAAAAGCACTCCGCTGAACCTACAAACAGCAACTCCCAAAGTAAATTTTGCTTCCACAGAGGGATAAATTGTGCGCGACAAAAGCGCGACGGACATAAGCGTGACGAAATAAGTGAGAAATCACTCTCCAAAAGAAATGCAGCACACCAGCTTAAAGCGATGACGTCACACATTACGTCAATGCTTAAAAAAAAGAAAAAAGCTGATAGACACTAAGAGCTTATAATCTCTTGATAAGGCTTATCAGTTCATCAATGAGGCCCTGTTAGAGGTTTTAAGGATACTATCTATATGGGTAAAAATTAACAGGATACCCAATACTTAGTGGAGATATTAATAGGGTGAAGGATGTTTAGATCAGATAAAACAGGACATTAACTGAGCAGGAAATTGTTAAGCTGGAATTAACAGGATACAGGATAATGATGCAAATTTCCAGGCAGTAGCTCATATTCAAAGTATTCCGGAAAAGCCAATTACTAGTTTAGCCACTGAAATGCGTAAAATGGCTTCAAAGCCGGTAACATTTTCATTTCCTATACACCCTACCCCCTACCCATTGGAATGTGCACCTGTTATATAACGCAATCTGTGGAATCATGGTGGATGCTCAACGGAACTGAAAAATTAAACAAGTTCGTGATGAGAATCCTTCGTTAAGAGGAGGATATTAAAGGCTGCTAACACACTTTTGGGTCAGTTAGCATCTCGGCAAAATGGTAAATGGCAGCTCACAAGGCAAAAGACAAGTAATATTTATAGATGTTCTGACGTGGGCTTCAGAGTTGAAATCTGCTTAATCCTTGTGCTGTCTCATTGATTTCTTACACTAATCATTGAAACTGCGGCTGAAACCTACTGATAATATAACATGAGGTATTGTGGAGCATCCAGTTGTGAACATGTCGTGAGGTAAGTGGAATGTATACAGTGTTTCAGCCAGACAATTTTACTTGAGGGCCAAAGTGGCACCTGAAGATCTTTTTTAGGGGCCAGTGTTTTAGGAAAGGGGCCAATAAATTGAAAGCTACAGAAGGCAAAAATGCATCAGGGTAGCAAGGAAAATAAAGCAATTTATTAGGATCTATGATAAAATTTAATAGTAAGTGCTTTTTGAAGTGTTTCTACTCAAGCAGAGATGCAAAGCAAAGATCTTTCAATATGATTTTCTAGAAGGACATAATGTGTGACAAAATAACCGTTATTGATCGCCAACACAGAGAAATGTAGTCGCCATTATGCCGTATTATGGCGACTAAACCAGAATTTTTGGTCACCAAGGATGAAATACTTCTTGCATTAGCGACCGTATCGATCACAATTTCAAGCCCTGGGATGGCTTTTAAAATATTATGCCTGTGTTAAGCCTGCAGTCTTGTAAAAGGAAAGGGCTAAATTGGCCCTTTTATCGTTTTTCTGCGGGCCATCTCTGATTGTAACGCGGGATTCCCGCAATGGCGCGCTCTGGAAAAAACACTGCTGTATATCATTATTTTCTATGTGCACTGTTATCTTCACATTATTATGCTAATTAGGACAGTGGCGTTTGTTGACAACAGCAGAGCTTAAATTCCTTATTCTAACATTTTACAGTTTTAACTGCCCCAAAATTTTATTGCATATTTTCACAGGTGAGACATTGCTCTTTAAGTAAAGTGTAGTTTTGGGATCTCAAGTGATGTACTTTTGGCTGTATTTTCCATTAAAATTCTACGCCTTTTTATGGCACTTCATGAGTAGTTCAAAAGGGAAGAAATTTACAATTCTGTAAAAAGATCAGATGTTGATCAAATTTCCAAAACAACCTCTCAAAGTAACAGGAACCATTTGCTTGTCTCGAATAATGGGTTTTTCTTTGGATCTATAATGTTTTCTCTGTATGGCAAATTGTTAAAAATGTGCCCTAAAATGGCCACTGAGGTCCCTTTCGGAGCAGCAAAACCAAGATGGTCGCCCCAGTGCTAAAATACGAATCGAATTGAACTGAAAGTTTTTGTGAATCTAGACCACTTATCTAGACCATTTTTCTGAGGAAGTTTAAGGAATTTCACTTTCTCTCATCCATTCGGATTTCTTTGTAGCATGGGAGTGCTAATATTTCCGAACAGAGAAACAATAATAATAATAATAATAATAATAAATACTCTATGCTATCAGTAAGTATAGGTTAATAAGTGCATTACTACGAAATAATCAACATTATTATCCAACTGCAGCGAAAACCGTCCAAATAACAGTACAAATATACAGCGATATTGTACAGCTATTTGTGCCGTAGAAAACCTGTTTGCCGTACAGGTCAGCGCGCGCAAGCAAAATTGTCCCACTCTCCCTCTTTTCATTGATAAATTTATTGACTACAGCAGTTGGATAATAAATCTCTTATTAGATGTTTTGGTGTGTAGTATTGCGTTATATTTTTACTCATTGTTTGTATTTTGACTTTCCCTATGGGCTCGTCAAAATACAGCAACTTGTACAACTTGTAAAAATATACCGCGATACTACACACCAAACCATCTAATAAGATATATATATTCACAACAGTATCTACAACTGAAAATTTAAAATACGAATATCATCTTTAAGATTTTGAAAATTTTCAAGAGCGTGCACTGATTCATTTAAATCATTCCATCTTTTAGCAGTGGAATATCTGACAAAGGAGTGAAGCCCATATGTCGTTGTATTTATTTTTGGTATTTCAAACCGATATGTACCAAGGAGATCCTTTTTTCCCCGTAAAAGGGCTTGCTTTCTTAATAACGTAAGAAAATTAAAGTGTGAATTTAATTTGACTGATGAGGCACTGAAAAAAGCTTTTTCTCTTCCCCATTCAGTTGCTTTTGAGCCATATGTCAAGGCCTTTCAGTTCAAAATATTGAACTCTATACTCTACACGAATTCCAAATTACACAAAATCGGGTACATTGCAGATTATCTATGTTCTTTCTGCAAATGTGAATCAGAAACAACGCAGCATTTCTTTTATGATTGCTCTTATTCAATTTCTTTCTGGAAAGATTTCGAAGAATATTACTTATCTTTGACAAAACAGCAGATACATCTTAATTTAAAGGATATATTAATCGCTCTTCTAACACCAGAACTTCCCTTACTTAATTATCTGTTACTTATAGGAAAAATTTATTTATGGGCGTGTAGAAGGAATGCAGAACTTCCAAGTATACAAGGTTTTAAATCAAAAGTCAAATTATGAGTATGAGTATGAGACTGAAAAATAAATCTGTACAAAAAATAATTTAGATCTGTTTAGGAAGAAGCGGGCAATATAAATACATGTACTAGAAGTAGTTGAATAACTTAGAATATGTCAGGCTCAAATAGATGTGACTTTGCTATGTAAACGTGTTCGTACGTGTGTGTACGTGAGTGAGTGTGAATTAGTTGTGTTATACCGTAAGTCCTGTTTATTATGTACAGTAAAGTAGTAAAGTATTGTAATGAAAGTTGTGTAGAAAATTGTGTACATTGCAATAGAAAAAAAAAAAAATTTAAAAAAAATTAAAAAAAAAAGATCTTTCATAGATGTTCTCAATAAGACACAGATGATCCTGATATTTATAGATGGTGGCTCTTAAAGCTTAACCCTTTGAAGACCAAACTTTCGCCAAAAAATATCGTTTTTAACCGTTTAGTCAGGTTTTTTAGCTGCCATGATGCTACATGTAAATAAACCTAAGTTTTGCTTAAAAAGCTTTTTTTTTACTAAAAGAAGAGATTTTTCGAGGATTAGGTACAAAATTGAGCAAAACTTCAATTCCGGGCATGCGCATAAGCCAAAATGTGGACTTTTTTTCCCATTAACCGTTCTCAATTTCGTTTGTTGGCCCTTTCCTTTCTGTTTTTCTCGGTCCTTTTACACTGGCTACCTTTTGCATTGTATGTTCTTTCTGGCTGCAGTGAAAAGTTGGAAGTTAATTACGGGCGAAGCCTAGAAATGGACCTTGATCAATCATAGGACCATTTTACTACCGTTTTTGCACCAAAACTGATAACGTTGTTTTTCGATTTGCAACGTCGGAATGTCGTCAATATCTAAACCTGACCATTGTGCGGAAAGGGCTAGCCTAGCACCACCATCTGCTTATCAAGAATATCTGATGACATTTAAATTGATGACGTCACAAGTGGTTCAAAGAGCACGACCTTTAATTACGCATATATGCGTAGTTGGTATTCAAAGGGTTAAAGTTGGCTTTGACAAAGAGCCGTGTGAACGTTCCTGAGATGGAATTCTAACCTTTGTGACAATATGTTTTGATACAGAGTCACAAATACTCAAGTTCCAAAGAACTAAATGCAACCCTGACATCAGAAAAATCAAGAGATCACCATGACCCAATTAAAAACTACCATATAATGCACACTTTCGAGAATAAGAAAACAGTTATAAATCACAAGAATTAATTGTCAATAAGGTTTAGATGGGGCCAGATCGAGTCATATCAAATTCCTAAAAAGCTGGCAACAAAAATGTGCTCCCTTTTACTTTATCCCACGTTATGATTGTGTTTTACACTTGTTTGGTTTAGCAGTGGATTTATCCGTGCTCTTAAACAAGTGAGTGGATTTACTCTTTTAAAAAATGAGTTCAACTCTAACTTCAGAATTTGCCATGAATCTGCCGTGTACATTAAGAATGATTTAGCCTGTGTGTTGACATCTACTCTAGGCAGGCATACTGTATGCAGGCTTAGCGGAGTGATTTCGATAGACCTGTAATTCCATACAGGTTCAACGCCAGTTAATAATTTAGAAATTATTGTAACGGTTCTAGGCATTCCAATTCAGTAGGTATTCATGCTATTTGTATCTACCTTGACTCCACTGCTTGAAAACTAATGTTAGAATTTCGCAGCCGGTTAACTGAAGCTGTTGCTCATCTTCATAACTCAGTATTGACAGAACCTACAATTCCCACTTGGGATATAAATATTAATCTAAAGAAGGAGACTTAAAATTTTAGGCACTCAAACATTTCTGATAACAGAAACAGGATACACAGAGTTGATTTACCAGTACACTGGCCACAACCATGGACAGGCGCTTTCTCTCGTTTGCCTCTATTGTCATCAAGGAGAGAGACCCTTGTTGCAGCTGGGATCAAGGTTGCCACAATTTTTGCAATTTGCAGGAACTCTGGGGTCATTACTTTTAAGCTGTATGAATATCTTATTTTCTCGTCATTTGATAACGGAATTCAGGGTTTAATTTGATGAGGTACAGCATATTTTGATCAAAATAACACAACTGTTATCCTACCTGACGACACTCAACGAACTACGAGCGAGTTGCCATGCCGGATGCCAGTGACCCAAGTTTGGCACCAAATTAGAAGCTTGGAGACACAAAATGTTTAATATTTTTCACTTTTTGCAATCTGATATGGTCTTTAGAATTTTAAATCCTTTTTGTGCGCATTTAATGCCATATCCAGTGAGAAAAGTGGCCTGATTTCAACGCCTTTCCTGTTAACTTACATTTACGTCAAAACAGTTAAGTTTCTCCCGCCTGCTGAATCCTGATTGGTCAATTCAAATTTCTGGCATGCTGGCCGTATGTAAGGTGAGTGAGTGCCATTCGACTGCCTTCTTAAAACTCATGGATGACATCATCCCTGAGCAAAAACTAGTGAGGCAATCTCAGATAGTGCAGAGTGTAACGTATAGCACTGATGCAGTACTATATAACACAGTTCCTAAATAATAACCCCTGCCATTCACTCCTAGTTCATATTGACCTTGCTGATCGAATAATACATTGAAGTAGCAAACATCACAATTTTACTTTTCACACCATTTGTAACTTGGTACTTTAGTTTTCCTCGCAAAGGTATGTAACATGAAACTCTTGCTTTCTTGAAAACACACAGAAGGTGTGCTTGTATTTTTTTCACAGCTGGAGATAAATGGCTGGAGATAAATGGAAGAAAGTTGAATGTCGGATGAAGAAATGGAAAAGGAACGATTTGTTTCATTGGACACGCAGCTTTTCTTTTCTCCGATAAGCAAGAACCAATCTAAAGCAGATTTGCACGGTATCGTCATTTGACCACAACTATTATCAAACTGTCACGGAGCAGCACGTTCTGTTGCCACCTTTGGTGTAACAATAAGGTCACTTAAATTTAATACACACTTTGTCTGATATCGAGAAGTGTTTCAACGAGAAGTATTTAAAGTAAACAGCGCTACTTGATCGAGATTATTGGTGAATGAGTACCCATAAAACTGATTAAATTAATTTACGCTTTCAGTGGGTGCCATGGAGTCTGCAGCAATATTTTAGCAGCTTCCTTTTTTGTTGTTTTGCTTTGTTTTGTTTTGTTTTTTTGTACAATATTTTTTGACAAGCTTTAATGCCAGTTAATGGGGAAAGTTTTGGCTGCCGAGATATGAACTTTTTGGTCTTTTTGAAATAATTAAATGATGAAATAAATGCACTAGTGTAATTTGGAAACAGATGATATTTCTTGAACCAAGTTAGGCATAATTCTAAAAGATACGAAGTCACAGTAATGGTCTTATATAACGCTATTAAACGATGCTAGAACGCATGCGTATGACATGTTAGGGTTCTACCACACGGAAAAGCACTCGATGTTAGTACAGGATCTTGTATGAGATGTATCTTACACCTAATATGTATTTGCGCTAATGCTTATTAATCAGCACATGCATTTAGACCAAATATTGGTTTTGTTCTAAAGTGAAAAGTACCACAAAGAAAGCAAGGGGTTTTCTGAGACAAATATATAGTTTTGTGAAGTAATCAAAGATGTAGCGTAGGTACTGGACGTTTTATGTAGTGCTCACAAGTACCTACCCCATCCCATCCCCCTTGCTGCAAGCCTAATTAATTAATTGAAATTAATGAAGTGAACAAACAGTGAAGTCTACACGTTGGAGCCTTATTGCCATAGTGCTTTAGTGGATGTCATCCCAATAGTGCACTCTGCACTAAGCTCTGGTAACTATAGTGTCATATGACAATGTACATCATACAAGAAGTGCACTCCTGAAAGGGTTAACATACCAAATTTTGAAGATCCTTGTGTGTTGCCTATAATTCCTTCTGAATCTTCTTGCAGGCTCCGATAGAGGACTGCCAAGAACTTCCGCATAATAGCTCGGCTCTTCATTGCCTGTGCAAGCACT
>Ga0099806_1309460_pt1 | contig 10751 bp, 11 predicted proteins | sample OrbCnscriptome_3_FD_81147 | JGI IMG/M metagenome (GOLD analysis project Ga0099806, IMG submission 81147) | Metatranscriptome of coral microbial communities from Puerto Morelos, Mexico - Orbicella C C metatranscriptome (Eukaryote Community... | ecosystem: Host-associated > Invertebrates >... | reverse complement strand
TTGTGTACATAGCGAATAAGCTCTTCATCTAAAATTGAAATTGATAAGCCGTTTAATGTGAGAGTACAACACAAACTAATCGTTGAAAGATTAAAATTGTGGAATAACTCTCTAAACATGTCCTGATGTTGTATGACCAAAGGGAATTTCTAAGGAGTATCTAGGAGTTCATAAGAAGTCATTCAGAGCAATTTTGGTTGCTCTCCTTCAAGTATAGATAATAGGATGTATGTTATGTTTACTTGTGCTTGATGACAAATGACTTGCCATGTAGTTGATCACAACTCATTGAAGTACTTGGATCCACTGTCGCCATGATATTGCTGTTAAAAAAAAGTAAGGAAATGTTATTTAATAGTTGCTTAATATGATCGATGTTTCAGTGCTGAATTGAATGAGGTTACATATTTATGGAATGAATACAACAGGAAAGTACAATGAAGTAAAAAGAGAAAACAGAGACAAGTATATCTTATATTAAAATAATTATACAGGAAAAAATGTACCTATAAATGTATTCTCTTGCCAAAATTATGAATTTTAGGGGATAATGAAGTGTGCATGATGGATTGCCGGTCAATTATAGGAGGAACTGATGCCTTTTATAGCTCTCCTCTATGGCCAGTGAGACTAACTTTTAAGTCAGCGGGAAGGAAAAGCTCCGAACAACAATTTTTTTGTCAACACTCGTCAAAGAATTGTCTCCTCTTGGCATTGTCACTTTCACTCTTTTCTTGTTTTGACACCTCTCAGAAAGATATGATAAGACAAATCAGACTGATTATCACTCTGGTTTTTGCTTTGGCTGCAATACAGTTTTTATGTCCATATCTTTTCCTTTCCCAAAAATTCCTTTAATTTCTGCTTTTCTGTCTGCCATTTTGTTGTTCTGTGGGCCACTAAGCCTTGCTTCCATGCAACTTCCAGTTTTTTCCTGAATTGATGTATTACCCCCCAAAAAGAAACCGATTAACAGCCTAATGCCCTCGAACCTAACTGGTGGGTGTTCACTCTAGCAACGTTGTAAGATCATTTTCTCCTTTTCACTCTTATAAATCAGTTAATGCTGTACAATATTGTTTATTTGTGTTCTCTTGCCCATAACTAGAAAACAACCAAAACAAAATGAGAATGGTACTCACATATTGGTCTCACTTGAGCCAAGGGTAAGGAATCAAAAAACATTGAGAGCACAAGGTTGAAAAGGCAATGCAAAATTGAAAGAAAAACTTCTTTAAAGAGATGTTAACTCTGCTTTTTTTATTTTTTGTGATTGCAAAACCAAGAAAGCAGAAGTAAACATTGTAACTTCATTTGTTACTAAGATATAGAGATAAGGTAGAGATATGGAGAAAATTATTAACTAATTGAAATGCACCTCTGTCTGGTGTCCATAACATGGCTCCTCTGAAATAGTCATATTTTAGTATTAACTAATAATCAGTATTCAATAAACCAAGCTATCTTTAACAGTTCAGTTCAATACTTTGGTCAGGAAATACCCTGGATCTCAATCAGTTTGGGCTGAAATCAAAAGTACTAATGTCTGCACTGGTCTCTCCAAATTCCACACTGCACTAATCATCTTGCCTGTATTGTCCAAGCAGCTATCCTCAAGAGCTACCTGAACCTTATGCACTTGCCCACAGAACTAGGGTAGACAGCTGATATACATACAAGTTGTCAAGCATTGCAAGAAATATTTTCATCATTAAGCATGATCAAAACATCAATCTGCAGATGTCTCTCAATGCATATCCACTTCTGGCACTGCTGTAGGCCAAGGAGGAACTCTTTTCTCCAACATGTCCAGAACTCATTCGCCAAATGTTAAACATGCCTCCAATGCTTTCTTCAATAGACATCTGCTGGCTGCCACTCACCTGGTGGAGCAAGAACAACCTTTTATTTCATCATAAGCAAAATAATGATTAGGAGTCATGGGGCTTGGCGAATCTGGGTCGGCAAGCTGGTTGGCGGTCAAGGGGCAACTTTTGACTATGACCTCTGTGTCACCCATCAGGGTCCTAAAGGACTCTGTCTAGCTGTTTTCCATTATCCTGAAGTGGAGATGAAAGATGAAAGGACGTTAGGTATGGATCTGATTTTGCACTCCCTCACATCTTTCATGGGGCTTGCTGCTGAGATGTTCATCTTAAAGGAAAACCAATCGCACCGTTCTTCCAGAAGCTTTTTGTGGTCTATTTTCAGCTCAGGCTTGCTAAAGTTCTTTGAGAGCTCCCACGAAATTTGTTCCCTGGTCACTCCGTAGCTGGCAGATGGAACCAAGACAACTTATAGGTCATCTTAGGACATTGATGAAGGACCCAGTCTCAAGGTAGTTTTGAGGTGTATGGCTCTTGAGGCCATGCTAGTGAAGAAATGAAACACCAAGGGTGGCCCAAAAAGCCTTTAATAAGATGGAGGTCTGGAATGAAGTAACAACTCTTAAGCTCGCATTCTGGAGCACATCTAGTAGAATCTTACTACAAAGAATCAAACATTCTGATACAAATTGGCTCAGATACCTTTCTTCATCATATTTGTTCGAAGTTCGGTTGAGTTGCATATTTTAAAAACTTGAAAATCTCTGGAACGAAAAGAGATATTTTAAAATAGTAAACAGCATTTTTCTTCTCATACAGACTAATTCTTTATGTTTTAAAATGGGTTACGTATGAAAGATACAAATTTTGTCATAGTAGTACTTTCATGCAGAAGGAAATTATGCTGGCAACTATCAATTAACTGTTTATCGCCCAGAATCCATTTGCAGTTGTGAAAATGTATGACAATCAGCATCGTAATGTGACTATCTCATGGCAGGATGATGGAGAACTCTATCTCATCAGTCAAGTTTGCACTTCTGAGATGTCCATCAAGATGCAAAATTTTGTTAGAGTCTACAAGCTTATCAAGCTTGCACAGCATGCTGAATGTTTTTATGCCAGCCTTTGCTGAGCAGAGACTGTACTGTTGGGGTCATAATTTTCTTGCTTCATCTTAAGGTTTTTATTTTGTCTATAAAAGCTTTACTCTGTGCCGCATGAATCATTGCAAAGTCTGCATTTTCCAAATTGTTGGGCTTTGAAGAATAATCTTGTTAAAGGTTAGTGATAGGTGGACTCTAGGGTGTGGTTATCTAAGGGAGGTGGTCTGTTGTTGCTCCCACTATGTCCCATCCTAACAAGGTGCAAACTGCGTAGGGCTCCTCACTTTTGCCTCTCAAGACCTCTGTTGGTTTGATAGTTTAAGAACAGCTACAACCAATGACAGGCCAATTTCGACTTTGTTATGGTATGGTGGGATTCAATCTTTACCTGACATGACCTACAGAAGCACATAAACCTTGACTGTTTTTAATGGGCTATCTTTGTGGAACAAAGTGACTTGGATGGTTCAGCAGTTGGTAATTACGTTAGCAGGTTCTGAGGATGAATTGTGCACTACCATGATTAAGTTCAAGCTAGCAGAGTCTGGGAGTGGCAGCTTCTCACCAGGTGCTTCTTTGTTACTGGAGGCTTGGTGATTGGCTGGTAACCTGGAGTCTGGCTGTTGACTAATTGTTTTCATTACATTGCAGGAGTGTGTGATGACGTCTTCGGCATTCTTTGGAGGTTGATGTTTCAACATCCTCATGACATGTGATCATAGCAAAGACCACTGCTTCAAATTAACTGACATAGACTGTTTACAGAACTCTTCAGAAACTTGCTGCACTTGACAAGAGTGTCCTGGCCATCACAAAGGGCTCAGGTCTCATCTATTTGATCTGCTGATGGTTTTGACAAAGAGGTGAAAGTGTTAGGTGGTTGGGTGGATGATATCGCGAGAGTGCTTGCACTCTATTGCTGTCACCTTTGTTTGGTCTCTTTCTCTGTCCCATTCTGAATGTGGTGTCTGACTTCTTTCTCTGTATTTAACCCTTTAACCCGTTTAACCCTTGGCCAGTTTTCTGGCCAAGTGAAAAATGTAAATGGGCTAAACTAAGTGATTGACCTAAGGAGTCTGGTTCTAGTTAACCATTACCTTGAGGGGGTCTAGCAGTTTTTCAATATTGCCTAGAGGGTTGCAACTTGAAGTTTCCTGGATGAAAAGCACACAGCTTCGCTTTAGTTTCAGAGACATTCTGCTTTCAAACTCCAAATAGAAGATTGTCCGCATAGTCACCATTTATAAATCAGGGTAAAATGAACTCTGGAAGTGACAATGTTAATTCCAGTGGCAGTTCTGATGAATCTGAAGACTGATAGCCTATCCAATATTAGTGAACAACAAAATAAAAGGATATATCTTTTTATTCCTGGGGGTTTTCTTTGTGTTAACCCTTCTAGGATATAGAGCATATTAATTGATACCTTGAATTCCTCCTTGTAGGATCCTTTGTCAATGTCTTTTTCACCAAACACTGCTATGTTGCTAACCAGGCTCTCTGAAATTTGAATGATTTTCTTTTCTTTATCGCTGCCTCATCCTCGTAACAACTCATTGGTGTAGGATTACTGGAGGGAGATAAACTCTATATTTAAAGGTGGAGGCAAGCTGTTCTTATGAAATTATTGTTATGCAAATGAGCATATTGTACTTTATGTAAGAGAATAAAACTAGGAGTAATAATTGATTATGAAGTGTGTTTGTGGGGACGTAATTTGGCTTCTGGAATACTTAGGCTGGTGAACATTTGCAACCCATTAAGAAACAGTAAAAGGTGTGGCAATAGACAAAATACTCGAAGGATGTGCAATGCAAATTCCTCTTTAATGAAAATTACTTCACAGCATAGCAGAATGAATGAAATTGAAAGGGGAACATGTTATTTTGACAAAGAATCAGACCATTATAAAAAATTTGTCTTTGCTTGAGAAGCATCTCAAATGGGATTTACAAAAGGGAAGTGCTTAATTGTAACTGATAGCTACAGGTCTAATCAAAACGTGAACCTTGAAATGGAACTGAGAGTAATTTTTCACTGGCTGAGTGAAATGAAATAAGTGAAAAATGTTTTCTCACACACCGTTGGGGCCTGGGTATAGGTCATGTGACCTATTGGGCGGGCAGTTGTTTTTGTTGCGTCCGCCATTGCCAACTTTATTGCGTTGTTCCGACAAAAATCCACTCACTAGTTAGGTCAATTTAAGTTTTTACTAATTGCAACCTAATGGCAAAAGACAAAACAGGTCATGTTCTGGTACGAGTTCTCGAGCTCTCAGACGTCTTGAACCATATAATGCAAGCCCAGGCAACTGCGAGTGATCTCGCAACCATTCGAGACACAGTAGTACTGCCTCAACTCGTGAGCAAGTGCAGACTACACAGGAACCCCCAAGTTGGGCAAAAGAATTGCTTGAACAGCAGAAGCAATCTAGTACTGTCGGAAATGTTTCTTCTGACATACTCACAACTTGATTTCAGTCCAAAAACAAACAACAGGTTTTAATCGGCTAAACTCACCGATACAGATGACAGAACTCGATCGATCTCACTCACCATGTGCTCTTCTCAACACGACACATTCCATAATATTTTGAAAACAGTTCCCAGTCCCAACCGTGCGTGGGCTGGTGACGCCTGACTAATCTTACAACATTCGCTTAAACCAAGTCTAAAGTGATACAATTACATTTGCATAACTCGAATCTCAACACTCTCCCCTATTTGATCTAAGAAGTTAGATCAAATACTTCAATAGATTTGTGTACAGTGCTCAATGTTCACTTATAAGTGTTCAGTTAACAATGCTCAATGTTTGAAGCTCAGTATTCAGCTGCCTCCACACGTGCAAGGCAATGGATATTATCAGCGGCTGCGATAGAAGCCCTCCTCTGAGGACGAAATTCCTGAGCACATGGATTCATTTGAGATGCTTCTTCCCGTTCCTCCTCATCTTCTTGCTGTCGGTCACAGGAGAGCTCCATTGGGTAGAGATGCTGGATTGCACGCTCAAGGTAAGACTTTCCGGCTCTCAGTCTAATGGCTCGTACAACACCATCTCTGCCCTTAATGAGCTTGTCCACAATGCCAATGTTCCACTTCCCCCTGTTTCGCTCAGGGCTCTGAATAAGCACCACGTCCCCCTGCTGAACGGCCATCTCCTTGGTTTTGTGCTTTAGGTTGTCTTTCCCTCAACGACTTGAGATACTCCCCAGTCCAATGACTCCATAGAACATCTTTGCAACGTCGCAGGTATTTTGCTCTCTTCTTCATATCGGAATCCTCTTCGTCTAGGTCTTCATTTGGAATAAGCTTGGGTTGACCAAACATCATAGCACTAGGTGTCAAAATAGGTAACTGTACATCATCCTCCACATAGCACAGTGGACGATTGTTGAGGGTTACTTCCATGTCGAGCAGTACTTCTTCGAGCTCATTCCAAAGGAGGCAAGCTCGTCCAATGCCTTTGAACAATGCCCGTTAAACAAGGCCCACAAGCCTTTCAAATTGCCCACCCCACCAGGGTGCACGACTTAGATTGAACTGCCACTTTATACCCTGGTGGGCAAGGTGGTTCTGCAGCTGCTCTGCTTTCATCACTTTACTCAACCATGTCGCTGCAGCCGTGAAACTCTTTCCATTATCAGAGTAAATTTTCTTGGGCCTTCCCCTCCGTGTGATGAACTTTTTAAGACTCCTGATGAACTCCTCAGCCATTTGGTTTGGGAGCAACTCCAGGTGGACAGATCGTGTTAGACTACATGCAAACAACAAGATATAAGCCTTCCCTTCCTTCTTTGGTGAAAGCTTGTATGCAATTGGGCCCGCAAAATCCACACCCACCACTTCAAATGGGACTGATCCCACTGTTCTGTCAGTTGGCAAACTCGCTGTGGGCAGGTTCACGAAAGCGGTGACTTGAAATTCTTGCAACCATATCAAGCTCTGATGACCTTCTTGGCGAGCCGCCTTAGGCGAGGCACCCAGTACACTAGGCGGATTAACCTCATGGTGAGACCCACTCCCCGTGAAGGCTTAGAACATGTGCATCATGGACCATTTTCTCTGTCAACAGGACACTTGGCAGTAGGTAAATTGGGTAGCTTCCTTGTATTCTGCCACGGCACTCATACAACCCCTCGCTGTTCTTCTGCAGGTTAAGTGTCAACTTGTCCTCGTTGAACTTTTCCGTCACACCATAGCTTCTTTGGGCTCTCTTTATCCACCACTGTACTTGCTTGTCTGTCTAAGCTGTTGTTAGAGGACCACTGAGTTGTACCGCTTTCTTCAGTTTGCATTTGCTTAGGAATCTTCTTATCCAGGCTGTCACTCGCACTGTTTTCCAGAAACTGTGCTTCTCCAAAACTTCATCAAGGTCGTCCTTGGTCTTCATAGCAGTGAAAAAGATCTCTTTTGTGAGTTTGGTCTCCGCTTCAGTTTCTTTGTTTGGTTCTGTAAGTATATCATCTGGCCAACGATCGGGCTCTGTCAACCATTCTGGACCCTTTAACCACAGCTCACTCAGCTTATCTGCTTGACAGCCTCTACTTCCCACGTCAGCGGGATTCTGGTCGGTACCAACGTGTCTCCATTGAATAAAATCTTTATCGCGTATATCTTGCTTACTTGGTTGGCTATGAATTGCCTGTAGGCACTCCCTTCCCCTCTAATCCAATGAAGGGCCACCATACTGTCGAGTCATCCATGGACCGATCAAACTGGTTGTCCTTCCAGAGTGTTCTTAATGTTTTTCGCGAGGTTTGCTGCCATGTGTGCTAACACTAGTTCCAGCCGAGGAATAGTGAGCCCCTTTTTTGCCAGATGCAATTTTGCTGCCAGTAATCCTCTGTTGCCTGAAGCTCGGTTAACCACCCCATACACAGCAGCAGCTGATCCTTTCCCACCTGTGTCTCCAAATGTGTGCAGGGCGATTCCTTCAATAGTTTCTTGATGGCCTGCCAAACTGCGCGGGAATTGAAGGTGGTCTGGAAGGTTTTTCTGGAATTTGTCCCACTGTCTTCTAATACTTTCGGGTACACTTTCATCCCATGGGAGGTGTTGGTCACAAACTTCTTGATATAAGAACTTCCCCACGAGGGATATAGGTGATGCTAGACCAAGAGGGTCGTACACCGAAGCGAGAGACCGCAGCATCTCCCTCTTGGTCACTTCTGGGGGTGCTTGTGGAAACATTACTGCGATGGTGTCTTCTGGTTTGTTCCAAGGCAGTCCCAACATCCTGGACTTGCCGGATTTAACTCCCAGTTGCTCTTTGGCATAGCTTTGTTTCTCACCTTCTGTGTTCAGTTCCACACTCGTTTCCAACTCGGGCTCGTTTGAATGCTATTTGTGTAGATCGAACTGGGCTTCTCCAAATACTGCAATGGCCGTTTGTTTTAGGTCACGCACCTTGCCCTTTGTTACCCCACCGGTAATCAAATCATCTACGTACATGCTCCTTTTGATTTCCTCCACTTCTTTTGGGTACCTTTCTTTTAGGCTTTCCAGGTGTTGTTGCAGTGTCCCTCCTAACAAGAACGGTGACTGTACGAGGCCAAACAATGCACAGGTAAATTGCAATACTTCCACATTTGACACATCTCTGTTCTTGATCCAGTGAAATCTCAAGGTGTCTCAGTCTTCCATTCGAATGCATACTTGTAGGAATGCCTGCTTGAGATCACCACAAAGCGCTACTGGTTTGAAACAGTTTTGCACTAGCACACTCCACAATAAGTTTTGGAGTGGAGGCCCAGTCTCTAGACAATCATTCAATGAGGGACTTGTCTGACTTGCTTTAGCTGATGCGTCAAACACTTCGCATTTTTGTGCTCTCTGCTGCTTCCCTTATCACTAACTTGTTGGGTAGATAGAACTCTCTTTCTCCCTGTGGCTCACCATTCACTCTTTACATTCGCTTGCTCAAGTTGGTCTTGTACTATCCTATCATACTCATCCAGGTGGCCAGGTTCTTTCTCCAGTTTCTTCACCAGATTAGCTAGACAGCAGAGACTTCCATTTCAGTTGTTAGGAAGGGGCGGGTGGCCAGCTTTTCACAAGAGGCCAGTCTCATACCAACCCTCTGGATGACATACAAGCTGCTCTCGGAATTCACTGTATACTGCCTGCTGATCGCCTGCCGGTTTATCTGCTAGACCTAACACATCAAGACTACACAATTGCTCATAATCTGCTAAAGAACTTCTGGTTAGGTATACACTACTCAGATTGGTCTCTGCACCTGGATACATAATGGTCCAACCAAAGGACGTGAGCTCTGCTACTGGTTCACCTGGCTTCCCTACTCTCAGCACTGTGCTTGACTTTAGCTTCGCATATTCACTGGCACCCAGGATCACATGAATTGGCAGCTCCTGCTTTGTATCCCCGTCATCCGTAATTACACCCCTGAGAGGTTGATGCTGCGAGATTACTTCTGTATATCGTGGGTTGGGAACTGTCAGCAGGACACCCTTGTCAACTTTACTCAGGGTAGCAGGCAGGCTGAAGTCTCCCTTGATGTTAGAAATTTGCGCCTTGTACATTTCTATCTTCTGGCTTGTTGCTGTCATTATCATTTCAATCTTCTTGTACTCATTGTGATCAGGTTGTCAGTTAAGTCACTCAATCAATGTAGCTGATGCACATGAGCTATTTGCACCAGTGTCCAATAGAGCTCTACACATAATTCCCTCTACTTCTACCACAACAACTGGATACACTACTAAGCCCTCCCCTGTTGCTAACATCAACTGGTTAGAGTTCTTGTCACAAATTGAGGTGTGATGTTTGCCATTGCACTTCTCGCAACAAGTCTTGCATAGACATTCAGCAGCTGAATGCTTTGTTCCAGTACGGTTGAAGCATAACTTATTGGTACTCAAATACTTTCTTCTATCAGCTACCCCTTTGATCTTCTCACAATCAAGTGATTTGTGTTCTGCCGATTTACAGTAAACACAGGGCTTGGGCTTCCAATCCTCTTGTTTTGTCTGAAATGTCCGATCACCTCCCTTGTCATGCCTCCCAAAGTTCCCACCCCTATGGCTGTTGAGGGGCACTGGGTTTCTCTCACACCACTTCCTCAAAGATTCTACCAACTGTGGAAACCCCCACTCCTGCCAATCATCATCTCACCTCAAGAGGTCCGCTCTGATGCCTGGTAATTTGTCTAGAGTAAGTCTAACATACCCTCTAATTTCATTCTCTTTTCCCATGCTTTCTAGCGTCTGGATGTTAGTTACTAGCTTCTCGTAGAATTCACAAATTCTTGCTGGATTTGTTCCTGTGATGACTGGCAATCCCATTATGCTTTGAACATGAGCATTGGCTACTTCACTCGGTCTACCATATTTGGTTTTTAGGATGTTTTTTGTTCTCGTATAGCCCTCACTGGTAAAAGGTAACCCATCTATGGTGGTTCTGACTCTTGGTACAAGCAACTCTTTCAAATATGAGAATTTGGCAACTGGGCCAATGTCTGATTTATCTATCTCTGCTTCAAACTGCCCCCAAAACCTCTGCCAGTCTAGGTGGGTTCCCTGGAATTTTGTAATCACAAGTTTCGGTAATTTAGTTTTCGGTTTACCTGCATCACTTGCCTTCTCATCTGCTTTTGCCTCAAACTTCTTAATCTCCCATCTGGTTTTCTCTTCCTTCTCTTGAATCTCTCTTGTTTCTTCTTCCCTTAAACTTCATTCTAACTCTCCTAGTCCTTTGACCACCTCTTCGTACTCCACCAACCTCTTTTCAATTCCTGTGCTCCACGCTCTAATGCCCTCCTCGTTGTCGCCTCATTCAAGTTTCAATTCTTGCACTCT
>Ga0099806_1208463_pt1 | contig 10795 bp, 5 predicted proteins | sample OrbCnscriptome_3_FD_81147 | JGI IMG/M metagenome (GOLD analysis project Ga0099806, IMG submission 81147) | Metatranscriptome of coral microbial communities from Puerto Morelos, Mexico - Orbicella C C metatranscriptome (Eukaryote Community... | ecosystem: Host-associated > Invertebrates > Cnidaria... | reverse complement strand
TCATAATCCAGAATTTTGATGTGTAATTTGCACTGGTGTTACACTTTTTGCACTGGTGTTACACTTGAACTGCACTGCTCTTAGCCAATCAGAATCGAGTAATTTTTTCATGTGTATTATTATAAATGCAATTGTAAACGCATACTTAGATAAGTCAAAACAGTAACAAGTGTTCAAGAACAGTAAATAACAGGAACATGTGTACAGGTACAAGGCCAACAATAATGAAACAGTAACTGTCAAAAACTAACCACTAGTAACAAGTAAGTAAACTCAATCTTTTTGTTCATGTTGGAATTTGTATTGTCCATTTAAAATATTGCTTTAGGTATAAATCAACATTACACTTTTGTTGTGCACATTTTGTGTGCTAATTGATAATGCCTTTGATAAAATGTGACTTCGTATCATAGCAAAGAGAGATATTCTCTAGACCAAGAAGAGCTTCCGTGATTTCATGAGATTTTGCTTGCGTGGTCAAATTGACCTTGAGAAGCTATTTTTTGCATGACATCGTTGAACGCCATGAACCATATAACTTTCCCATCTATCTCTGCACACAATCGTGCTGTGATCCCTGATTTTGCAGATGCAAATCTCTAGGACGTGCCACAACTTGGGCAAGTAATTACCTTGCAATTTAAAACATAAGGCATCTTTTTGTTACATGCTTTGATTTGACATGACGTAAAAATATTTAGTTTGTCTACAAACTTGAATTCAGATACTGTTTTAGTCATATCTCCATGTGAAAGGAGATCTTTCCCCTTTAGTCCTTCAATAACAGTGTCACTCTGAAATGGTAGTATCAGGTTTATGCCTAGAAAAGCATTTCCAGAAAAGTTCTTGATGCTTAAATTCTCGATGCTATAGCATTTTGAGATGTGGATTTTGGGGGTAATATCATCCCACAAATGAATTGTGGAATAACTGGTCAATGATGCAGTCCTCTTTGACTTTTCCTACCTGGCCATCTCGCTTTGGTGGTAACTCTCCTAGGGTTACTACTCCCGTGACTTGGACTCTGATTACGGGTCAATTTTTGCATTTCTGCTAAGGTGATGTTGGCTGCAATAGTTTCAGGCTGATTGTTTATGTTGGTGGTTGCATCATCTTGAGTTGGTTTACTTTCAAAATCAAGGTCTGTTGCATTCACTTGAATTATTGATGTTGTTGAATTGATGAATAGCTGACTATCTTGTTCTTTCACTCCAACCAACTTCAAAGGAGACCCTGTCTTGTTGTAATGTAGTGCTTGTTCATAATTTTTTTTTGTTGAATCCAACTACATGGGTGAACTTTGATGGAGATGTCTGTGAGGAACACACAAAGTAATCTTTCGTTGTTCTCAATGATGTTTTCAAGGGTGAAACTGAGCGTAGGAATCCTGTGTCACTGTCTTTTCGTTTTGTCATATCCTAAGGAAACAATGCAAAAAGAATAACATTAACACTTTGGTACAACTTTACACCCACAGTGGGTGATTTTGTTGTTGAAAAATTATGTTAAATTGTGCTTACCTTAAAGGGTGTGTGGTGGAAAAGGTGAAATAATTTTTCCAGCCAAGAGTGGGATGTTTTAATAGAATAATAACATGGAAATTAATGTAATCGTATGTATTTGCAAAACAAAGCAGCAAGAGGCTTGTAAAAGAACAGTGAGTTATCAGTTTCAATTATCATGTAAGCAAGCAGTTGCCAAGTCATTCAATCGAATTTCTCCTTCAGTTCTAAATTGGAGTTGAGAGGAGTCTTAAGTATTTTTTAACCGGTCAAATGTCATAGGTTCTACTACACAAGAGTCTAGTGTTCTAATCCTACTGATTGTCACGTATGTTATTCCCGCTGTGTTTTCAGGGGTGGCAAGGTTAATCCAAGCCTTAGGCAGAGTCAAACCTTGACTTTTGTGTATAGATAGAGCCCATGATAGCTTTAAAGGTATTTGCAGTCTTTCGTGAAATCCACTAAATGTGTCTGCTGTGATAGTTATGGGGCAGATTGGAACAATGTTTGGCAAGGTATTAACAAATGATGGACCTTTGTAGTTGTCAAACTGAACTATCACAGATATGGGCAGAGAAGGAGCAAAGTCTTTCTCTGCATAAATTATATGAATCACTTTCCCTTTTGTTCCATTGCAATAATCCAACTTCTGGCCACAAATTTAGAGTAAGCATAAATGAAGTATTTCTTGCAAGGTACAGGGTGGGAACTAACCCACACATTTCATCAGCTTTAATTGTCTTGGCAAATGCTGAGGAATGTCGAGCTTGTATATGCGCTATGGGTTGTTGTGTGAATGTGCCAATTGTGATAATTTGCTAGTCCTTCACTGTCATTTGAGTTGTGATTTGAAACGTCTGCTAAAATCATCCACTCTTCTCTTTCTTGATGTTGATTTATATCTTCAGAGTGATTTTGCTCTGAGTGAACTCAGTACCAGGGCCTTTGCTCTGCCATTTGCTCACATACCATTCATTCCAGTTTGAAGAACAAAAAAATGCCAAGAATGTGCCCACATTTTGCTCCAAGTTGGCTCTAGCACTCTGTATACTTTAAGAAAGTGCCACTGACCACCGACGTCAAGATTAGTCTTCTGGCTGGCTTTTGCTCACCCGCAAAGATATTTGCAAACATGAACAGTTTGATTTTAGCAAGCTGGTAAATGGAAATAGAGAGAAAAGTATTTTTGCAAATATTATAAGAATCATTTCAAACAGTTTTCAGCATCCCTCCCTGAAAGAGCTACTTGAAATAGCTTTGCTGAAAATGATACTCTGCCTTAAATTCCTTTTGCTACATGTTGTACCAAAAACGTTCAATTTTGTTTCTGAGTTTGAACCCAAAGTGAAGGGGATGTTTTTATTTACAGTTATATAAGTTTTCTTTACATAACTATGTCCAGGGGGAGAGAGAAGGGAGCTAACCAAGATTTACACAATGAGGCTCTGCCCCAAGGTCATTAAACTTTCCCTTTTGGATAGTGTTTTTTTTTCAGAAAAGGTTACCCTTTCATATACATGTAGCTTTAAACTTGAAACACCTTTCACATATCTACAGTAGACCCATTACTTCTCTATTCGTGGATAAATTAGCAATGCATGTTTTAAATTCCTGCCTTTTTGTCATACCTCCTGCCTGATAAAAAGTGCACCTTGAGTCAACTATAGGGAGTCCCATCAGCTTGATGCAATACAAAACGAAAAAGGGTATTGCAGATTGGAATGTAAACAATAAAAATAACAATAGTTTCTTTCTTGGAAACAGTAATGACATTATTTTATCCCTATCTTGGCAATTGTTAGTGTTCATTTTACTAGCAATGCAGAAATATTCAATATGATTGTTGACAGGTACAATTAATATCTATTTCAAGTTTTAATTCCAGTTGTTTACGTATCTCGTTTCTAGAACAAAAATAACACATACAACACCAGCCACTATGCCTGTTTGACATGGCTTGTGTTTGACATGATTGGGCAGTAAATCTCTCTCGCAAAAGGTAGATCTACACAGCCTCTCTTGGATGCTAATTTGTCTATCCATCAGTCAAATTTTAGAGCATATTTACTTGATCGTCAATGCTGACTTGTATACCATTCATGAAGAAATGCTCACTCTGTTCAAACTGCATAGACTACAGGAGAAATGTAGTGTGAAGAACAACAAAATTAAAAGATTAAGCAATTTGAATTTTTTCTTGAAGTAAACTTATTTTAAAATACAAAATGATTAAATCACAGGTTTCGAATTTAAAATACGAGCACTGCCAGAATTGCAATGTGTACATAAAAAATACAATACAGAGACAGGCTACCTTCGCCTTACCTTGGACCATAGAAGGAGAGAAAGCAAGTTGAAACCCAACAAATTCTCTAGCCGAGAAAAAAGCTGTAAGTCGCGTCTGGTAAACACGATGTCACTTCCAGAATTTGACTTGTAACAATTCTTTGACCTTGCTGGCTGTGCTGTTGTGACCAATACATGATCACAGTCATAAATACCTCTCTCAGCTTTCATCCAGGTGTGAGCAAAAGCCCTAGGCAGAATACTGCATATTCACAAAAGCGAAACACATGAACCAAAATAACTGTGCTCGACTTTGTAGGTCTTCGAGATACTCGTACCCAGGCTCCCCATGTTATTGGCCAAAAGTTTACATCTGAGTGAATGACACATTTGCATATTTTGCCCCATACTAACAGTCGTTTCTACGCTTTGCGTATCCACAACTAAAAATGATAAACACTCGGTGATCACATACCAAAAATACTGAATTCTTTACAAGTTTTGAGCTTTATAACACTTGTATATCAATTCCTGAAATTCTATAACCGCGACAAAAACTTGGACACAAAACCGGGTTTTGTCACTTTGAAGAGCATCCGAGGCCATAATGTTGTCAACATTGTGTGCTACTCAAAGCTGTGAATCTAATTATGATAATATGCTACATTCAAACACACAGGCGAAGCTGTTCGCCGTGAGGCAGTACAGAGCAGTTTCATTCACCATTTTTGTTGAACTTTGAACAATTGTGTTGGATTACACTTAAACCAATCACAGCGAGCATATCCCACTGTGATCACATGGACTGGCACGTGCAGACATGACACATTCGCGTGACATGACAGATCTGGTCTGGTTTTCATTCATGGCTTCTGCGGGACTAAAAACTACATAAAACTCCTGTAAAAAAGGTTCCTAATTTGAAGTTGCTGTCATGCCATTTATTTGACACTAATGTTGTGTGTAATGGTGGATATTACAGCCTTATCTGAAAATGCTCAAGAACTGAAAATCTTTGAAAAAATCTCAACACTTCACTGTTGAGGACGACAATCTGTCCGTTAGGCCGCATATTCTTTGTAAGACATGCTACCATCAAAAAATTTGAAGCAACTGTCAAAGAAGTCGAAAATTTAAACAGAATATTACAAAAAGAATCTTGTCTGTTGGAAAGGAGAAGCTACAAATGGTGAAAATACGCATTCAAAATGCTGTTCCAGCTCGTCTGGTACACCGGCATCAGGAGCGTTGCGTAGTGCAACACAGAGTCGAGGAATTAACTGAACTAACAACGATTTCCTGAATCCTGTTATCAAAACCACCAAAATATCCTTGTTGCGAATAAAATTCGCAATTCCATCCCTTTGCTTGGCGCTTTAAACGTTGTCAACACAGTCAAACGTTTTGAGGAACTTATGTTATGGCTTTGACCAGATCTCAATCTTTCACAAACCTTACAGTGTACAAACATCAACCTCAAAATCCAACATCCATGATCATCATGTTACCAAGTGACATTTCACAGGCTCACATTCCTTATTCCTAGAAACCAATCATTGTGTCTGTTAGATTAGAAAAGCCTTGGTAGGTCGTTGGGAGCCAATTAGCTTTCTAGTCCAGATTCTGAACTAAAAGATTTAAACTCTCTTGTCATTGGCTCGGTGCTGTTAAAGAAATGGTGCTCTGCTCCAGAGGATTTTTGCACGGGTCACAATAGAGACATGACTGACACCAGAAACCTTCAAGAAAAACCTCTGGCACCCTGGGTAACTTATTCCCAGCTTTTGTGCAATCAATGGAGCTTCCGCCTCCAGCATTGTGCCTTCAACAGAGATGTTGGACTCCCTACAGAGTATACTACTCCCACAGTGCTTTATCAACATCTGTGTTCTTTGTGGAACGGTACCTCTTCTTACTTGGTTACATGTTACTTTTGTATTGAGTAAGGATTGCCTCTATGTGTCAGGATTTTTTGTGCCTGTGTTCTACCTATGCCAAACTTTTCAGCAACTTTGAAGTAGCCTTTGTTGGGGTGATCTTTGGCATAGGTTATCACCTGGACTCTTTGTTCTAAACTTTAACAGTTCCTCTTTGCTGTTTCCTTTGATGCTGAAGTTTGCAGAGCTCTTTTTTGTGGTGTTACTCCACTTTGTGTGTTGCTGGACAGTGGAGTGGTCTGTGGCTCTGAAAGGCAATTTGCATTCACTTCACTGTTGTTGTGACACAACAAACACATGGATAGGCTGTGACCAGATTTCCAGTTAAGAGTTTCCTCAGGAAGAAACACTGTGCAATCTGGTCTGTTGTATATGGGCCCTCGAGAGATTACACAAATGTATTTGGTTTCGGTTTTGCCGCTGTGACAAAACCTCAAAGAAAACATTATTTCCAGTACTTTTAGTTTACATCGGTTTACAATCAGTTTACATCATGTAAGAAGTGATGTGACAAAGAGTACTGTATCTTCTGCTTGTCAAAAAATCAGACTTTTTTTGGGAACATGCCACTTGTTTCCTATTGGAGCAGTCTATGTCATGCCTAGTGCCAGTGTTAATGAAAGTCACTTAACAACTACCGATCTCCTTGTGAGTATTGATTTGAAGGCAACAGTTTTTTTTTGTGGTTGGCAGCAATGGAAACTGGTCAAAGAGGAATTTGACACGTGTTCCTGTTGACCATGTAACGTAACAATGATGTGACTGTTTAATAGAGGCGAATTACAATAAAATTAGCCAATTGGGTAGTCCATAGGGTGACTGCATTCCCTTAACAGATGTGAGCACTAAATGGAGGTCAAATAAAAAGTAAATATGTCAAATGAATTTTGAGAATTTGAAAAGTGACTTGATAGAGGTTTGACTGTAATTCCATTCTAGGTAAACTAGTGCAGGAATTCATTTCGGAAAGCACCATATTCCTTTTGGTTCTTGATTTGCAATACCTCATGACTCTAGTTACCATTCTCCATGGCTAGTTATCTAGCATAATGTATTTTACTGGAATTCATGCTTTAATTTTGATAGTTCTGTTATGTACACAAGCATCTTAATGGTTAAATGTGGCCGTAGAAATAAATGGGCCTTACACAAAAGCTCTTGTGAACTTGAAAGTAAAAATTTAGCTTTACTTCATGATTTGTCATCATAGATAGACATCAGTCTGGTTTAAGAACAAAACAATATGTCACTAAAGCCTCTTCTTTTTGGCCTATTTAGGACGAACCAACTTGAGTATATTTTTTTGTGTGCACATCTTTAACAGGAGGATGATCAGGAAGAGGAATGCACCTCTTGAACTAACCCCTCGCCAAGTTTGAACTTTGGATAGGTGACTCTGATATACCTTGTGACATCTGTTCGTTCTTGTGAATCTTTTCTTAATGTTCAGGCTGGCCAATATATGTATGGGAAAATTGAGGAAGAGTGCGACATGGAAAGAAATTCACAAGTTAACTACCAGAAATTGACAATGTACAAGGAAATGGCAAATTCCTGTTCCTGATTCTTGGCTTAAAATTACTGCAGTTGTATTCTCTTTAGAGGAGGGAAAAAGTTAGCCACCTTCCTTTGCTTCACATCCATATCACTTAATCAAAGATGTAGTGTGTTTAACAACAAACATATTATAAGATTCAGGAACAGCTTGTTAACAGTCTGGAAAACCACCACTTACTAAATGGAGCTGCTTATCTTGGAAAAATGAAAAGGAGTGTTACCATAACCTAGATTGCAAAGATTCAATGCTACAGTACATGGTTGGTCTTTTTTTTCAAACTCTCTTCTATGATTGGCTAGCACTTCAGGTGCCAGGGCTCAAGACTAGCTTAACTGTTTAACTTATTGACCTATTGGCTAGTGAAATGACAGACATTACTAGCCAAAAGTGTTTTTTCACTACTAAGATATTTTGAATTCTGTCAGGAACTGTTGACTATTCTGATTTTTTTCTGGTTTTTCACCAGCCAAAGTGGTCAGTAGGAATGCTAAACCTGGTAGTCATAACCTAATTTTACTACTCCCAGGCTAGCTGGCTACCGTTTGTCTCAAGCCCTGGGTGCTCCTGAGAGCATGGTACATGTATGGCTTGTTGGAACTGACCTCTTTAAGAGCAACTTATTCCACTTTACTTCTGCAATCCTTGCCAGTGACAGCCTGCAAGTCATTGAGTAACAACTTGGGTTAAGTGAACTGTGGACAAGGATATTTGCCTGCTCACCAGTTGATAAAAGTCAACACAAATTTGGCCGTTTTTTTGGGTCAGATGGGAACTCCTCGTGTGCAGCTTGTGTTTTTACAGCTTTGATTATTTGGTGCTCTGACCACAGAATTCAAGCCACCTCTTTGCAATTTTTAGCAAGAAACTTATTTTGGTGCTTACCCTGGGCTTAAAATCACTTAATGGCTGGTGTATTATTTTAATAGGAGATTGCTTATTGGTGGTAATGAGTAAGCAATGAGTAAGTTTGGTTTGGATATTAGCTGCATTCTTCTGGATTAAACAGAAGGTCTAACAATAACCACCCCCCCTATATGAGGTGATGGGGAACACATGCAGTAGCTGTGAATCCTTCTGGGTCCTTATCACAGGCAAATCTCCTTATCTGAGTTGCTGCACTTAATGTTGGAAAACAAATGGTTTCCATGGCAGTGCAGGTGGAATTATAAAATCCTTATGTTTCATACAAAGAATTAAAAAAATATAGGTTTAAAATAACTCTTTAATTCCATTAATTATTAAAGGTGTACAAGACACAAGAGAAACTGTTCAACAATCAATAGTATTGTTACAGTTTGAGAATCACAATATTGCAGAACTCTACAATATTGTCAAAGTATGAAACTTAAGATGAATGTGAAAATGCACAGAATCCCACATGGAGAAAATAATATAACATACGAAGTTTTCTTGCTGACTCTTTGTTATGTTAAATGCAGCGTTGACAATAACTTTGTAAAAGACATTTCAGCCAAAAATCTTTTGCCTTTGCAAGTTTAGATTGGCAGAGTAAGCAAAAGCTCTTTTAAATGGTTCATAGCTAGGGTGAATCAGGGGTTGGAAATTTGGTTAAGTGGTTTGTTGCATCATTCCTGATATCCAGCAGATTTTTAAAATTTACTTGTGTACATTCTTGCTTCATCAGCTTTCTACTTCAAGCTACTTTAGGTTTAGTAAAGATATTCTCCATTCAGGTTGTAAATTGTTAGCTTTTCATTTTATTCAGATTCTTTATCCTAAGCCAACCATGTGCAAAAAGTAAGTAAATAAGTAATGATTAATACCTTTATTTAACTGTCAAGCTAAAATAGCAGTTATAAAACCACCAATTGGGGCACTTTAACATAAAAATAACAAGTTCTAACTATGTTTAAAAGCTAAAAAAGTAAAAATAAAAGTTTTTTAAGCCATGTAAATAGCAACAGATCGTTGTGTTTATTAGAGAACCAATTGAAAGATGGCAAACATACCTTTCCAAATTTTGTTTATTTTGCCTCTGATTGAAATTGCAACATTTAAATTTTCTTTTATGTTCTTTGCTCACACTGCCACTGGGAATATTCTTACCAGAGAGGGATGGACTTGCTCTTCTTCATTTGCCGTGTTGCTTGGAATATACACCTATTAACCTATTAACCCTTGTTTCAGCACAACATCTTTCTGACTTTCTTTGACTCGGTGATATTCTGTGTTCTTTAACTCTTTAGTTGATAGAGGACCCTCTAGGCCTCATGTCACTTTTCTCCCCATTTGGTTGTGGTTTTGGTTCCAAATTAGTGTTAGCATGTTAGCATGTTAGCAGTACTCGGACTAGCTTTCTCCAATACGAGAATGTTTTGCAATTGATAGGGTGTTCTACTTTGATTTGAACACAAATGTTGTGACATTTGAGGTGTTCTTTGTCAACTTTGGATTAGTCATTGGTTAAAGAATTTGTGGCCACTCAAATTCAGGCAAGCAAAGATAATAAGAGTTAGAAAACAGGATGAGAGTGACTTTGGGGATTCATTACTCAAAAATATAAGAATCTCTGCGAGCAAATTTGGAATGTCCCTGGCTGGGAAGTTCCCCAGACAGGAAGGTTAAGAATGTTAAGACAGCTCAAAATGGTTCATCAAGTCCCTGTGGCTTGTTTTAGACAAAGGTTGTCAAGGAAGGAATAACCAGTTTAGATGACTTGGCTTACCTTAAGCATGAGCCTATTTTGAATGAATTAACCCTAAACAAGAAACATGTATATTATTTACAGTCACAATACCAACTGTGCAACATGTTTTACTTAGAACAGGGGTAGCCAATGCTGGACGCAATTCAAAACGATTACAATTCAACAAACCTTAGTCTAAAGAAATGGGAAGATGACACATGTAGACATAGGCAGCATTAAACTCGACCCTCAGACACCCCTAAAATTGTAGATATAGGGGCAGCAATGGGATTCTCTGCCTCAGTGACCTGTGTGATGTGCTTGATTTCTTTGATTTCCTTGTACAATGGAAGCTGGCATGGGTGTTTTCTCATTTTCTTAAGTAAAGTGACATAGTGAAAAGATAAATTACATGAACACTCTGTATATTGGTAGGACCTAGTAGTGCACTTTTCTTGATACTTGACAAATTTTTCAACTGAGCCATAATGAATTTTTCCTTGTCTTTCAGAAATGACGGTGAACTTATTTCTGGCTGTACAATGTAGTTCTCTCATAAAAGGAACTCTTGAACTCTGTAGCATTGATGTTTGCCCATCTAAAAACAAATATCTTGGAGACTGCCCTGCTGACAAGCTTGTTGTCGGACATGGCGCGTTTGATATAAGTAAAGAATGAAAGTTTAAAACAAACTTAATCTGTCTTTCCCGCGTCCTTTTCTGCGCACTTGGCACACAACACCTCTTCTTCTGCAACCTCGTTGTCAAATGCTGCACTCAAAAGATTGGCGGTTGCGCAAATGACCGTTTTGTTTAAGTCGTACAACACATTCGAGATAGCAAAAAAGGTTAAGAAACAGATGAGA
>Ga0099806_1062144_pt1 | contig 10809 bp, 5 predicted proteins | sample OrbCnscriptome_3_FD_81147 | JGI IMG/M metagenome (GOLD analysis project Ga0099806, IMG submission 81147) | Metatranscriptome of coral microbial communities from Puerto Morelos, Mexico - Orbicella C C metatranscriptome (Eukaryote Community... | ecosystem: Host-associated > Invertebrates > Cnidaria... | reverse complement strand
ATAAAAACAAGGAAGTTTTTTTCTGATATCTGTCCGTTATTGATCCAAAGGAGAGGCTGTAATTTCTGAAACTTCAAGGGTATTGCTTTATCCAGGAAGAAGATAGGGGACGATATCTCCAAATCCCTCGGATGAACTTTAAAACCTGTGTCTAATCGACTTAACGACCAGATTTGTGAACTTGATTGTTTTAACTAGCTACTTTTTTCGTCCAGTGCGTGATTTGCCGGTCCATGTATCTGGCCACTGGCGTGCGACGAAAACTGTACACCACGCTACTGAAAGTTTCCACAACTGAGAATTAGGCGACCGAATCTCTGCTTTACTCAACGAACAAAGACTAACTCCTGCCTTTTAAAATGTTCCTGCACGTGTCTTTCAGTGCATTTCCCTTACATGCAGCTTAAAACGCTTTTGTTCACAGCTTTTGTTATCAAGCAAGTCCATGACGTATTGTTTGCACAGTATTATCGAGTTGTCTTTGACATGGTAATCCTTATGTACCATGAAATCGTTGCGTCATGGTAACTTAACTTACACTCTAAAAAGATAGGCTTTTATTGTGCTAATATCTTTTTGTCACCAGTGCAACTAAAACCTTAAGATCGGAAGTGCAGATTTTGTTGTGACGAAAGTTAATTGCACAGTTCAGTTCAGTAACATAATATTCTTTACAAAATTGGGGAATTTTTCTACTTGTTTTTTTTACTTGTACTTGATTATAATTTACACAGATAATCTCAACCACTACTTCCTTATTCTAAACTTCCTTTTCTTTCTTGTTTTCAAACTTCCGTGTTTCAATCTTGCTTCGTAGGCTTTACGTGCTTGTAAATAAAGTATACTGAGGGAATTAGAACAACACAGAAAATATGGAAGTTTAATTAAGTGTTAAAATTTAGCATTGATTACTGAGCATCAAAGCTAAGTTTATCGATGAAGTTGAATACATAGTTGGTTACACGCGACATGCAATATACCTGCCGAAATCAAAATGGACTGGTGGCGTCTGTTAGCCTCGCTAGCAAGTTAAGTTTCGCGCGGAGGGCCATTAAAAAAAAAATAATAAAAAAACCCTTTTTTGACTTCTTACTTGATTTAACAAGCTTCAGCTGAAAAACAAACAAACAAACAAACAAAACAAAAAAACAAAAAATTTGTCATTCCAAGCAAATTCAAATATTTTCACTGGTGTAGGAAAGGGTAAAGACAGAAGGCACAAGTTTCATTTTTGCCTTTGTTCGTTTGTTGTAGACCTCATTCACAGCTTTTCTATTGTCACCAATCTCTCAGCATCCGCACTCCGTATTTGTATGCGTGTTGCGGTTAAGCAAGGTTGACAATGCCTAGAACACTTATAACGCGACAACGACATGAGAGAGTCCAAACTGAAAACCGAGATGCAACAGAAGACACCGGTTTTGACCTGGTTGGGTCTTGCCAGCATGCCGTAGCAGGAAAAAGTGGAGCAAACATGGGCCTACAATTTATTTTTTGGCTGATCAAATCTTTCACAGATCCTACGTATATAGCTCTAGTATTTTCGTAAATTTCCGGTCCCTTGCCGCAAGCATATGAACGGGGCTACACGGCGATTATGACCTTGATTCCTTGTCACACTCTAAAGGCTTTCATTCACAGTCTGAAACGTAGCGCGTTGCCAACCTCATTGGCTGACCCGAGTCAGTCAAAAGGAGTTTGGGGAGAAGGTCACTCGTCAAAAAGCAAACGCCTGGCCAAGTAGGCTACACTGAAAAGTTAGAATCACTTTCCACAGGCGCCTAGCCTAGCTTTCGGAAAAGCAAGACAAAGGTACTTTGGTACTTGTACCAAATCAAATATCAGTGATTGCATTACCATGGGTCATGATCAAATGGTGACCAGTGAAATTAGGAAATAATTTCAAGCGCGTTCTGTCAAAATTCTAATAAATTCCCGAGCCTTTAGGCAAGGGAAACTACCAGAATTTTGACAAAACGCAAGTCAAATTGTATTTCCTAATTTCATGAGTATACCATTTGATTACCTTCTAATATCATGGGTGACAAATTGAGCTTACAATCGTGGGTTTTTGACTGGTTTATAGTATCGAGAAATTTCGCGCCAAACGTTGCCATGCCAATTTCACATGTGAAATAAATTAACGCTGACATTTCGCGCCAAAATAAAGAAGTAATTTGTCAACCATGATAATTACAACGGAAAACTTTTCTTCTATATAAAAAAGTAATAAAACAAGATAAAAGAACACCGTTTTTTTAAATTAATGACTGGAAGCGGTTTTCATTTGAGTGGCGAAAATAATTCACACTTGCAATCGTTGTCCATAACTGCATGCGCAACGCGCTTGGCTAAAAACTGACTCGCCTATTGAGAAGTACGATAAAAACGCAAAACCATTCTTGACTAGCTCGCACATTTTCCCGCGCTTGGTGTCAGCCACATGTTTTAATGTTGCCTGGATATGTTAGAGTTTTGATAGGTTCACTGTATTGTCTGTGTCCTATTTGATTGGCTGGAACGTTTACTTTGGTTTTGCTTTTATTTGCTTTTACGATATTTAATTGAAAACCGCCCCACTTCTGAAAAGCTGAGAAAAGACTACTTGATTTACTAAGTATAACATGTGATGAATGTTGTGTGCAATAGTCAAGAATCTTCTTCAATAAAATACTTTACGCTAAAGATTTCTAGACCTTTGCGTTGATCTATACTAAACACAACATCATGAAAAATCCGATGAATGTTTCAGATATTGACACTACGTATTTCATTTTTCGACGTGTCAAATTGACAAATTATTGAAACTATCTATCTGTTCTAAATTAGTCGAAACAGTTACCTTCTCGAGACTCTCTCGATGTTTAATTTTGGTCTCAGTTACTTGCGGAAATTTCCGACACCGGCGACAATATTATCAAAATTTTTCAGAAAACTGCTTTAATTTAAAAGTCGGAATATGCTCACAGAAATAATTTTCTGTATCCATTTCGCTAACTTCCTTTTTTCTTTGATGACTGTCTCGTATTGACCAGTACCGCTGACATTCCTGATCGATTACAATTGACATGTACAGGTGAATTTGCACATTCGTCAGATTTTAATCAACTTTTCGAATTACTTTTACTTACCAGGTTTGCCATTTGCCAGTTTGATGATACCGCGCATATTTCGCCGACAAAATGAAAAAGAAAAGATGCCAACCTAATGTCACAGAAAATGCCGAAAAAGAGGAAAAAAGACTCCGCTTACACTGTCACAGTGAAAGCTCGCGCGAAATCTGAAGCTATTAATTTATCTCGAAATCAAATCGAGCAATTATAAAGTTGGTCTCAGCCTTTTGAGATAGAAGGGTTGATGGCATAAATATTTTTTTTTCGTGTATATACGTTTACATGAATAAATGTAATCTTGGATGTACTGAAAGACTGCTTGCAAGGCAGCTATATATTGGGTAATTAACCTTACGGAAATCATGTCGCTTTGTACATATCCTGAGATATGCCCAAACAACTCTACCTGAGCTTCTTTACGCAAGTCCTTCGCTTGGCTTATGCGCTAAATACAGCAATTTTTGAATGATTCCGGCACAGCCGAGTTATGTCAGTCCTGTATGCAAACATCTGTCCTAAATCTTAGAATATTCAAGATCGCTACACGACCTTTATCGAATGCTCTTCGTATAAAACATGGAACTGAGATAGCTGGCTTCAAAACAAAGCGTACTTTTAGCTTCTTACACGATGCCACTGCGTTTCAAACTCGACGATCTTGGAGGCGCAATGCGAAAATCCTGACCAACCCAAGTGCTGGTAGACTGCATGGAAATTCTCTCTGTGCTGTCTAAACCGTCTTCAGTGCCCACAGACCCTCGTCCAAGTGCGACAAAGCCAGAGCCACGGGCCTTGGCGGCAGTATCGACTTGATGCGAACTCTCACCGAAACAAAGCGTGCGCACTTTGCAGAAATACGACCTGAAGACGCAGCACACGGCTACGATAAGCATCACACCGAATATAACCACCACTGCGATGACGGGACTGCTGAGAACATCCTCTTCATCTGTCACAGGCTTTTCACAGATGGAGGAGATGGAAATGCATTTTCCCTTGCAGCAGTACTCCTCAACGCTGCCCGGGGAGCCACACTGTTCGTCTCGAGAGCAGGACAAGTTACATGACCTGCGACAGTACCCACTACAGCAGTGGATATAATCCCCGAGGCAATCTCTGTAGCTGTCGCATCGTCGGCTTTCGCCAGTTCGCAAAAATCCTAAGAAAATGATGGCTGAAAAGACGATGATACTAAATCTTGGTAGTCCGCTGATTATTTTTACAGGGTCTCTTGGCGGTCTGTGATGAACACCGTTCCACAAAGCATAAAAATCCGCCATGAAGGTTTCTTTCGTCTTCTCGTCCGAAGAGACGGTTTCCGCTTATCCGGATTATTAATATTTCTCTGCTCTTCTGTTAACTTCACAATATTTGTCTCGATTATTTGTTGTTGCGGCCGAGGAATTGTATTTGAGTCACGTATCAAGCCGTAAAAAGCAAACTTACTTATAGTCAATTACTTCATTTCAAGGGAAATTCTATCTGAGCTTGACGTATCGAGTCCACGAAATCTTAGCTTGTCGACGAGGTGATGCAGCTGTGCTCAAGCAATTTGCACGCTTTCCATTTTAAACCTCTTTCATTCAAGGCCAGAAGTCGCTTACAGTATTGTCGCTTCGGGCGTTTCTAACCGGAAAAATAAATTGTCTGATTTGAATGAGAATGCAAGAGGAAACATGACGCAAAATTTATCTTATCTTATATCCCACTTAATACGCTTCTCGAATAATATTTGTGCGGTCCCTAATGTGGATTTTTATAAGTAAAAAGCTAGTACAAGGAAAGTTATAAAAAGATGTCCATAATCTTGATTTTGATGGATGTCTATTGTCAAGGCTAGGTAATAAAAGATTATTTGTTGTCATCGAGTATTCAATAATTGATTTTTACACGCAGGGCTTGAATATAAACTTTTACACAAGCTTTTTGCTAAATGTACAAACATACCATTCAAGCTTGCTAATGCAGTTCACCACAAGAAAACATATTTTTCTTTCACCTGTTAAAACAAGATACTCTTTGCGTGATTGAGTGGTTGTTATCAATTGGATACTGCTTTTTTCGGACTTATCAAGAGTGACAAGGGTATTTTGTCAAGTTATTTGAACGAGGCGATAGTAGCTAATGAATACGAACCCAGTTTAATGTTTGTCATTCAAACGAGAACCCATTTCAAGTTTGCCAGCCCAGCTGAGAGGTTCCCTCACTTTTGAGCAATAATACTTAAATTCAGTTAATACAATTATAATACAGTACTACTTTTGACTTTTTGTCGCAGGAATACTGACAGTTGTTTCTTACCCATTATTGCTAATCGCAGAAGCAGGAAAAAGTTCACTGAAATTGTCTGCGCTATTTTAACTGCTGGAAATTAAAGTTGCTTGAAATGCGACCGCGATAGCTCTGAAATTTGTTTGCTGTTGACAAATCAATTCGATTTGGTTGGAAATGTCTCTATAATTATATCAGCGTTTCTATTCGCGGACGAGTTAAATAATTAGTTTTGCTTTTCATATTTAAATCTTGTTTTCTCAACAAGCAATCCTGGGGCTACTTCGCCTCGCAATAGGTTATCGCTTTAAGGCAAATGGACTTTTGAAGTGGTTATTCAAAATAATGATAACCATATTCTCGGTTAATAGCACTTTTAAGTTCAAATCGATCTTTACTATCTTCATCGAACGTTAGACATTGGTGTGGAAAAAAGAATGCAGCTCTTGGTCTACTAAGTAATGTGTTTTACGTATTCCTCTTAGCAAAGCAAGTCGTATACATTTGAATATTCCTTTGAGATATGATAGTTCACACAAAATTCTTAAAATCTGAGAGGGTCTTTCTACAAGAAGACTTAATTTTAATAAAAAGTAGAATATGGCTTAGGAGATCAAAAATCGTTATTAGCTGCTATCGTTATAAGAATCACACTCGTATTGCACATTCGTATTACTCTCAAGGTCATATAAATGTCATATTAAGCATATATATACATGCATGGTAAAATATAACTTATGTAGGGCGTTATTTTCTCTGGAAATATACTGACTGCGGTCTTCGATACCAGTTCAACCTCTAGCGACCGGGAAACCCCAGTCGAAAAAAAAAGATAATAACTGGCAACATTAAAATCAAAGTTTCTTTGATGGGTTGGTTATTTACCTACAGTTCTGTCCCGATAAAATAAGAATGAGAGTTTGCCTTCGCTGTCATAAATAAATTAAACTTAATGGCAAAGTACATCCGCAGATAAAGTGAGCTAACTACAGAGGCACTGTCAATGAGTTTCAAAATGATTTCAAGAAGATAGTGGCACCGTACAAAGCTAGATTACAGGAAGTCCATCAATAACTCGATGGCTTGATTTTGTTAGGGAATATTATATTGTATGTAATCGCAAAAAGTGATGACGGAAGCCATTAGGAAGTGATGGCGACTCATAATGACCAGAAGTCTGACAAAAGTGGAAATGGATGATAATTCGCAACTCAGTCACATTTGAAAAATCGAGAGTATGTTTTCTCAGTTCAATTTTCCGAGATTTCAGGTTTGAAATGTCGCACGCAAGAAAGAGCACATTTATGGATCAAAAGCCTCTATGGGAAACACTCAAAATGAAATACACATTCAGTAACTATTATTAGTGTTAACATAAGCGTCTCGCGCTGTCTCTCAGTTTGTTGAGCTTGCCTAAAGAAATTTCGATTTTTAAAGATTGATTCCGGTTATGATTTGTGAACGTGATTGCAAATCAAAATTGATGATGCTTTGTGATTTGTAGTATCCTCCCTCACGATAAAGGAAAGTTTGAATTCGAAGAAAGCTTAATGGGAATTCCGCCAAATTCATTGTCATTGTTTACTTAGCTGAGCAAAGTTACAATTTTTTTTTTTCAAACTTGGAGTCTATGACTTGAGACTTTATAAACTATATGCTGTCGTCATATTTTCAATTTTGCGATTTTCATATCAGATGAATGCCATATGCATTATCACCGCGCAACACCCAGATCACAACTTGGAAACATGAATTATGGCGTGGACGTACAAACAAGGCTGATCGGTAGTTTAAGCTATTTGTAGTATAGTCCTGGTCTACACTAATTCGGTTAACTGTTAGAAAACGTCTTTTTCCCTCCGGTTTTGCCTATTGCTCAAGCTAAAACGGCAATCTTCTTGTAAACAGTCAGGGGAGATTTCTAAAATACGAAAAGGGATCTTTTATGCTGACGTCACAAAGCCGGATTTATTGCGGGCTCGAGCAATGTGCGCATGCCCTAGCATGCATTTGTAATGTTCTGTGGCCGTTTTAATGTGAACCGAAAGCAGAACTGCATGAAGAAGAAAAGTTACATTCTTCAAATTTAACGGGATTAGTGTGGTCGAAACTGAATTTCGTATTGAACATTGAATTTATTCTCCGACCCGAGGGACTTGCTCTGCTGAGACGCAGAACATCATCTACTTGCGACCGATTTGAACTTTTAATAAAGCTATCTATCTACACGAGGAAGAAAGGACGTTTTTCATTTATAGTTTTCTGATCTTACTAGGCTGTCGATCGAGGTCATAGAGTAAGTGAGGTTTCAAAATAACTATATATTTTTGGAGTTATAACAGTTCAACTGCGTTACAATTGAGAACTTTTTTTGTTCATCATGCAATTTAATTTGAGTTCGTTTGCATCCCGATTTCAATACTCACGGATTTGGGTATTACCTAATTTTCCAGTTCAGGCAAGAAGGTCACTGCAACCGCACACCAACCCCTAAGTGCGAAGGTGACCAAACGCCTATGTCTGCTTCATAAGCACTGAAGCAATTCAGTTTCTGATTGCTAGGCTACAAAACTATCAATTCTAATGATGAATATCATTTCCACGACCACGTTTTCGCTACTAGCCGTGAAATTTCCAAAACAAATTTCCCTCAGGAGCCATCAGCTCGCTTTTGATTGTTTTATATGGAACAATGGAAACCAACGGGGGTATTAAACGTGGCAAAATGCAGATGAGTCGACACGTAAAACTCTCCCTTAATGCATAGTATTTCAAGCAAACTAGAATATTAGCAACTTTAAAATATTTATCTAGACTTTCATTTATTGTTATTTTGCATACAACTTTGGTTAAACGCTCCGCCCCCACTCCCTGCTAAAATATTGCTCATATTTTAGCAGTTTACCAACCAAAACAACAGGCGGAACTGAATTAGAATCGGCTATCAACAACTGACTTGCGTCTCTGTAGAGCATATACGGTTAAAAGGAGTTAACTGCTGGCAGCAATGAAAACTGTAGAACCATCTTGCATAATAGCAGTAATGGATTTTTATCGCAATAAAGCTATAAAATTTTCCCGTTCACGCCGTTACAAGAAAAAGGAAGCGGCATTTTTTAAAGTATTTATGAACAGGGCTTTGGAACAGGCTGCCATGTCGAGTTTCATGATCAGATATTAGGCTGAAGATTTCGAATTTGACAAAAGAAACAACTGAACACTAGATTAGATACATGACTCGTTTACTCACTAAATAATTAGAGAAAACCTAATCCCGACAATGGAAAATATGTAAAAACTATTCTAATTTCATTTTCGCACACGTACCTCTCTATGTATTGTGGCTGGTTTTTTCAGAGGAAACTCTTTTGTGACATCTGTCCTCGTTGTCCTTGAATTGACTGGATACTTTGAAAAAGACTCTACTTCTCTTATCAAGGACTACAACAAGCCAGTACGTCTTTGCGCAAAAACCCTCAGGCTAAGCACCATGTTGTTGGCGAAAAAATCCCTGCCGATCTTTCCCTGACTTCGTGTGTCGTCGACACGTAAGTTCAAACTCTGCCAAGCAAGCGTCAAAATAAACGCCTTGAACAATAAAATTACACGGTTTTAAATCGGCATCCTAGGCAACGAAATAGCTCTTGGTAGAATGTGAATAATATTTTGTTTGAAAGCCTCGTGTCATGTTTCAGGAGACGTTTGCGCAGCAACTGAATTAATTTCTACTAAGGTGCATGTAATCACCGGAAGTAGCGGAACTCTTATAAGCCATTATATAAAGAGAGCTATCTAGAAAACATGGACGATCAATGTGAAAAATATGGAGCGTCGATTCGCCTGCCGTTAGATCAGATTTTTGATGCCAGTCCTGTAGTCATGACAGCAAAGTGAAGGGATGGTTTCACGGTACGACGCATGTGCAAGCAACATAGCGTGAGCATAAAGTATCTTTCTTGCTTTCTTGATGACCACACGCTGGTATGAGTGGCACGTAAACAAGCCAATCTGTCAGAATTTATCTGGGACCGTCATGGACAAGGAGCCAACAAAAAAAGCATTTCTACAAACGTTATTCCAGTTGTTCGCAGTTCCTTGTCGATAATATTCCTGCTCCTTAGCATGGTTCGTTCAAAAAACTCGAGGTATTGAATGATAACATGATCTATGCAGTCAGATATAACAAATTACTGTAAAATCAATGTTATGTCAGCCTGGAGTGATTTGACCAGCATTGTTTCAACACGCCAGACAGTTTTCTCAAATACAAGATGTTAACATCCATTTTAACTGTAGTCTCCCTCAAATAACAATTCTTAATGGCTTTGAGTTGAACATAAATTGAAGTATTTTAGTGCTAAATTTGCAAAAGAGACCTTTAGGAAGAAACGACAGAGTAGCTTGTGAAAGCAGATGTTTTTCTAAAGGTTATTTCAAACCCACGCTTAAGCTAACATGGCAGACTAAGGCCGCTTTGCTTTCAGCGTTCATTGAAGAAAACTGCAATCACTACTTTATTCAGAGCGATGACCTATGGCTTCCATATTTGTGTAAGAAGGTATGTAACAACATTTTATTGTCGCACGTGTTAGTGGAACTTGCCCTCTCATGTGCCGAAATGTTTTCGCAGCTTCTTAAACAGATTCATTCTAGGAGAGTTCTTTGGTCAACAACTCAAGAAAATCCTAATGTCCTCCGTTTGTAAAATTCCCTCACTCGGCGGATTTGGTTTCATACACTTTCTAACCGAGATATACTGTGCATGACAATGTACGTATTTGGTTTGTGCCTCGGTTAGTCAAACAAAGCTACTTCTCTGGCGACTTACGGAAATTTGAGAAACGAAACGAAACAAAATGAACATCTGTAATTTGCGAAACTGCAAGATAAAGTGTTGTTTCTTAATTGGTGGTGTTTAATTAGAGTCCTGACTGCGAATTTCTTGTTTCGATTTCTGTAATCTGGCTAAAACGTTTTCAAACGTTTCCGGAGAATTGAACGAATGAATCTTTTGTTTTATCATTTATTAAACACACTTGCAAAATCAGAACTCTTATTTATTCGGTCAATGCTGAGAAAATGTTTCAGCCCAAGCGAATACCTTCTGTCGAAAATTCCAAACATGATAATGCCATCCACCTCGGATGCTATGGACGCTTCGGCATTCAGAACGCCTTCAAATGCACTGTTAACAAAATACTTTACTTACCTGCAACGAGTTTAGCTCCACTTTGAAGATTTACCAATAATTAATTTCCAACCACACCAGAATTACGTACATCGAATATATGTGCCCAAACACCTCTCTGATCGGTTGCGCCAAGTACTAGTGTGTGTACACTGAACTGTAAACCTTATCACTTTATTTGATTCTTGCTTTGCTGAGTCGATTTGTTTACCTTAAATATTTGATCAGTAAACGCAG
>Ga0099806_1095631_pt1 | contig 10843 bp, 7 predicted proteins | sample OrbCnscriptome_3_FD_81147 | JGI IMG/M metagenome (GOLD analysis project Ga0099806, IMG submission 81147) | Metatranscriptome of coral microbial communities from Puerto Morelos, Mexico - Orbicella C C metatranscriptome (Eukaryote Community... | ecosystem: Host-associated > Invertebrates > Cnidaria... | reverse complement strand
ATCATTATTGACAGTAAGTTTTCTACATCATCATAGTACATTGGAAGAAAACAGTTTTTTAAGATTGAAGGAACCTGTTTTCTGTTGTTATAGTCCTCATATCTAATTTACATGAAGCAATTTATTGTCAGCTAGGTTTAAAGTAATGTTTAAATCATCCATCTCGAGAAGAATGTCAGTTAGATCATCCTCTGTGAGGGCAGCGTGCATTTTTTGTTGCGAAGCATCGAACAGTTTCACCAGCTGCTGGTGAGAGACAGACAGGTAAAATTTGTTGTTGGTGGTTGTGTCTTTTACAAAAAGTCTCACAAACCAGTGTTTGCTCTCAGGAGTGATCCTTTGTTTAAGTTTGCATGATCCACACTTTAGTAATTTGCCTGTCAGTTTGGTTGTCTTTCCGCAGGCATTACAGGTGCAGTAGCATGAAACAGTTTTAATACCAATGATGGATATTGTGGTATCTTTAGTGGTCATTTCCATCATTGTTGGTTCAGTCTCTGCTAGTTCTAAGAAGGCATCCGTTTCTTGGTAATGAAAGCCTTCCTTAGCTGTATTGGCATAAATTTCCTCTGTGTAATTGTTTTTCTTTACTCTCAAATTCTTAAATATGTAGGTTTTGTCAACCTCAACACAATCCACCCATTCCTGCCAAAAGACAGCTGCAATCGAATAAATGAAAACATTCAGAAAATACTTATCTACTTGTATGATGGCAACGTCAAACAACTGACAGCGTACAAAAGATTTGAAAGTGGAATATGTCTGGTCAAACAACTGACAGCATACGAAAGATTCGAAAGTCGAAAGCATCTGACAGCATGCGAGGATTTCTCACGTGCAAAGTGATCTCACGTGTGAATCCCAGATGATATGACAGCCATGTGATGTGCGTGTGATTGTTGTTTCAATTGTCCCGGATAATACTCAACTGCGCAGGCTTCGAGTCTTATGTCCGAGAAAATTTTGGATTTTTCGCCCTACAGAGAAGAATAGTGTGCTGTCTTGCTAATGCTCGACAGCAACAAACTAGTTAACCAAAAATTCCTTGAAATACCTGAAAGAGGTTGTCCATCGAGTTTCAGATTAAACTCTAGCACATCTGATCGCGAAATATCTTGATGCAAACGGGTTTGCCTTATCTGCCAGATTAGTGCCATCTTGAGGCTGATCCCATAACCTCTCAGTTCTGCAGCAAGTGGCTCCAGTTTGAAACATTTCTTGTCACCGAAAAGGCAAGATCTTTCTGGGCTCTAATCTGATTAGTGGTTAGCAGGAGTCCCACATCAGTAGATTTCTTTTTAAAAGTAGAGAAAAATGAACAACTGAGTTATCTATTTAGGTGCACAACTACAGTCACACATTCCACTTGCCAAAAATATTAAACAAAATATGGCACAACTTTTTAAGCCAATACCATATTGGCATAGAGGAAAACTTCTGCATAAAGTAAATGATTCAACAATGTGCAGTAAACACTGAAGGCATTAACATTGCTTTGAGTTATTTTTTTTTGTGATTTGCATCGTAATATCATGCAGAAAATCGCTTTACAGAATCCTTAGAGAATAAAAAGTAACTTTCACCTGGGATTTGGGCAAATGAAAGGATCAAAGTGATACCCATTGCAAATTCCTACCCTTTTATATTTCTCCACCCCACTTCCCTCCAAGTCTTCCCTGAGTGCACAGACAAAAGATTTCTGGACTGTCAACAAATAAAAAAAAGCTTGTAAAAATAAAACTTACCCTGCTACGACCAATATTGAGAAAATTCAGAGGCATTTGCCCCAATCGATTTGGAAGTTTCGTGGCCAACTTCACGTACAACTGAAGCCAGTGGGGAACTTGTAGCAATTCCAAATACCTCGTATCTATATCTTCACATAAAATTGTACCAAATGCCTTTTTAATTCCCTGTTTCTTGGCAACTGTTTCCAAAGCAGTCACCTCACGTACAAAATTTTGGTTATCCTTGGTGCAGTGTAGCAACCCATAACCAAAGACCTTCCCAAGATCAGGCACACAAGAAGTCAGTTCTTGCTGTAACACGGCTAAACATTCATTTGCAACTAATCCCGCTCGCTTCATTTTCAGCCAAGGACCCATTTGGCACATTTCAAACTCTTTTAAGACTTCGAACAGTTGCTTCATAGCCAGACTCGATTCAATGTTACATGGCTTTATCACTTTGGGAAGTGTATCTTCTGGTGAAGTTGGCGGCGTTTTGGGCAAGATGGCGGGAATCTCACTTCTTCCTGCCATTTCATCGATTGGAGTGGAATTGATCAAATCTTTGATAATTTTGAATTCCAATGAACCGATTACTTTATTGTCTTGTGGGTTTTTCCCTCGTACTGCTTTAGCAAGAATGCCAAAAGGAGTGGAAACGACCACCGTATCTTTCTTCCTTCCCGAGCCAAACCACAATGGATGGACCTTGGTGCCATTGTTATTGACTAGGTCGTGGGTGGATACTTCGACAATATCACCGATAAACGGGGTCACTGTGCTTGATATAGTACTATGATTCGGTCTGTATGACCATTCACTCGAAACAGTATACCAGCTTGTAGTATTAGTGAGCGAAGGTCCGAACACTTGTTTGAGACAAAGAGAATACGGACCTGGTTCACATGCTGCCATTCTCTCCGGCTCTCAACCTTCTTTGAATTTCATGCAATGTCGAATGTTATTTTCGCTGCCATAATAATAATTAACCATCTGCACTGCACGAGCATCTTCTACAATGTCAAAATTGTCTGGTCTTCTTCTCTAACTCTGGTTGTGAGATGCGTGACGACTAAATTACCGCAAAGTACACATGATGATAGATTTTTTAATCTCATAAACAGAACTCACCGGAAATTAGAACCCATACCCTGCTGCGAATTTCAGAATCGCATGAATCTCGTAGTGCAATGTAACTTAAATATAAACCATCAACTTGAATTGTGTTCATGGCAGAAATGCATCAAAAATAAAAGTGACATGGTTGTTAACAAATCTCAGCAATGGCATAGAGTGTAGTGTTCTTTGTGTTTTTGTAAAGAAGGGAATAACTCTTCTCTGGTGGCAGTGGTGGTGGAGTCGAGGTTGAGTGACATTGCGTGATTGTCACTTTGGCTGTTCATGATGTAGTGGCGGTGAGGAGAGTTCCTCTGGTGGTGAGTTAGTGACAACATGTGATTGCGATGGTGATCCCAGCTGTTCATGATGTAGTGGTGGCGAGGAGAGTTCTTCTGGTGGTGAGTGAGTGACATCACATGATTGTGATGGTGGTTTCTGCAGTTCATGATGTGGTGGCTGTGAGGAGAGTTCTTCTGGTAGTGATGGAAACAATACAGAGTTTGTAGTAAATCTTATGGTGTCATCAGCAGAAGACTGCCTGCCAAAAAGCCTTTTAAAACAAGTTTAAGTATGAAAAAAAGATAGAGGCAATATAAAATAAAAAAGGTAGCAGGTGGCTGAAATAGAGATAAAGAGATAAGCGAGGGTGAAGAAGCAAATGGGGGGGAAATGATGGAGATAGGCCAGAAAGATGTGATGTTGGCGATGGTGGAAATAAAGATACTTGTGGATGTGCAGGCATTTTGGTGCATTTAAAAAAGGTGGACCATTCTTGATGGTGCAGTAAATAAACATGGTGGCAGGCAGCATAAACAGAAAAAAAGACATCACAGCAGGGGAAGAAAAATTCAGTCAGTGAACATAATGGAAACAAAATAGGAAAAACTAAAATCCTTGAAAGTAGTGAAAATTCAGTCATTAATGATGCTTTGAAGTGTTGTATGACTGCATCCCAGTCAATTTCTGGCATACACCCCTCCACTGTGTTGTTGTACAACGGGCATATATCTTTGACATCTCTTGGTAGCTTTACACACCATACTGCCCCAGCAGCAAATGGGCAACACATGGCAAGGCAAGGGACAACACAGCTCGGCAAAGAGATCTTGATAATTTGTTCTCTGGCTTGTAATGAACTCAATTCTCTGAAATCACAAGAATGACACATTTATATTAATAAAATAAACTTCCATTGGAAATTGGCTAGCAAATCAGTTGAAGAGAAATTTTACCAAGTATGTCCCTAAATTGTTTTTGTAGCTAAATTTGCTTCATTTCGTCAATGCATGATGGCCAAATTCTTTGAAAATATTGGTCCAACATGGAATTTTTTTTTTATCAAAACTGGCCAAATTCATTGAATTTCTTCAAAACCTGAACCAAACGTTGTGATGTTGATGTATGCTAGAAAGGGATCATCTTGCTCTCTTAAAAGATTTTATGTGAAATACTCCAACCGTCTTTGTGAAACTGTACCAAAACACTATCCTTGCTGCTATCATAAGCTCTACCATTGCTCTTTCTTTCCTACCACTGTATATTTTGTGTGGCTTGACTGGAGGCCATTGCTAAACAACAGAAATAGAGGTTAAATAAGCAAAATAAAGTACACTTTGTTCATTATTTGTGGGCAACAGAAATGATGTAGTTGTGAAAGAAAATATAAACTTTACAGTATGTAGATATCCCTTGTTGGAACACAAAACTTACAAAATTGGGTGTAGATCTTTACTATCTGTCATGTTGCACAACAAAGGCATTGTAATAACATGGGTTGCTTTCAAAGCTCTTTTTGGCCAGAAATATATTTGCATAATGGGAAATGTAGAACTACATGTGTATAATGAAATATATTACTGTAGAAAGGAAGCAGAAATGATATGGTCATGAAAAGTGATATTTGGTTGCTTGCAAAGGAGATGTGAGAGATTGTTATGCTTCCTGCCATTTTGGGAAGCTATCAAGGAACAAGAGCTTGTTGTAGTTTGCATCAGAGTGCAACCAAATTTTTCATACATTTGTTTTACTTGTTATTTGAATGTTTTATATCTGGATGACTGAGGCTCATTTATATTGAAAATTCCTACAATAGAAACAAGTTTTACATCACTTCTCTAATATATTGAGGTATGAGTCTAAATGCTGCCTGCTTTAGTAGTGGCTTCTTCCTCTGACACAGTAACATTAACAAATACTTCCAAAGTTCACTGTTTACTGATTTTTGCACTAATTGATTTATTCCTTTCAAAAACTCTAGGGTAAAAATGCTGATGCACTGCCATCTCTGCTGCTTTTTCTCTCTTTTGACAATGAACACAAGATTCATTCTTGTGTGGGTACTGATCTTGGTAGCACCCTATTTCACATTCATTCCTGTGGCTTTGTAAAGTTCCCAGCCTTCCAGTCTACCTGCACTTGGATTCATTAGGGCATATTATGTGGAAACCCATGATTAGAGACTAACACAAGATTGTGTACAGGTGTGGTCCTTCCCAAATTTTCCAAATATCCCCTGATCTGCAGGCAGATTGGGAATGTTGCAGACAGAGCTGTCTTAAGACAAACCTTGCACATGGTATGGTCATGCTGCATATCACAGGTTCACACCACACTTCCAAGCTGTACATTAGAAAAAAAAAGAAAATTCAATATCTTAGTATTGCATACACATCTTCATCCAATATGGTGAGTGTTATAAAATGGTCCTGTTTAATAGCCTGAGTAATAGAAATAGCTAGGTCTTATTACTTAAGACCTTTCTAGTAGTATACCTCAGATGGATAGACCAATTTATTCAAGACTTCATTTGCCTTAAGTTCATGAGATAAGGATGGCAGAACTGGCTTGATGAGATGCAGGTTGTGTAGGTAAATGTAGGGGAGTGTGGAGAAAAAATAAATTATACATGCATGTGTTGTTGTTTTATGACTTGTATTATTGAGTAATAAATGAGTTTTTGGAAGGGATGTGTCTGTTGTAGTGGAGTTAACTCACCGCCCAGCCATCCGGGTGATGTTGCGCTTATATAGAGAAAAAACAAAGACTTGGCTGAGAACCAATCAGGGAGCACTGTCAAACCGGTCAGACTGGTTTTGAGACCAGTTGGAGTATTAGCATTGGTTGTAACAGTATTGGCTGATGCAGGAATACTGGGAGGAGATCCTACATGTACTCTTTTAAGCTTACCAGATACAATCCCTGACCCCGTGGTAACAGTATCCACATTGGTTGTAATGAAGTCATCTGATGTACGAATACTGGGAGAAGATCCTACATGTACTCTGTTATGCTTACCAGATACAATCCCTGACCCCGTGGTAACAGTATCCACATTGGTTGCAATGAAGTCATCTGATGTAGGAATACTGGGAGAAGATCCTACATGTACTCCGTTATGCTTACCCGATACAGTCCCTGACCCCGTGGTAACAGTATCAACATTGGTTGTAACAGTGCATGTCCATGTATTTTGGGGTGGAGATCCTACTCCATTACACCTACCCGGCATAATCCCTGACCCCTTGGTAGCAATATCGGTATTGATTGTAACAGTGTGTGTCCAAGTTTTACGGGGTGGAGATCCTACTCTATTACACCTGCCTGACACAATCCCTGACCCCATGGTAACAGTATCAGCATTGGTTGTAACAGTGCGTGTTGATGTATTTCAGAGTGGAGAACCTACTTTGTTATGCCTACCCGACAAAATTCCTGACCCTGTGGTAACAGTAACAGCATTGGTTGTAACAGTGCGTGTCCATGATTAAAGGGGTGGGGATCCTACTCTGTTAAACCAACCTGACACAATCCCTGACCTCGTGGTAACAGAATCGGCCTTGGTTGTAATGGTGTCTGCTGATGTAGGAATACTGGGTGGAGATCCTACTTTGTTATGTGTCGCGTTCCTGAACTGAGTCCTTGTTGATAAGTATCGATCTGGAGTTCGCCGTGATCAACCACACAACTTCTGGTTCTTGATTGTTGGTTTACTTGTTAAATTGAAGTATGCGGTGAGAACTAAAATTACATAAATGTGCATTACGCAACGAAATAACCAAACAAGAGAAAATGATATAAAGTGAAAGAAACAACCAAGAATAAAGAACTTACGTTATAATCCTTATAATCCTTCTAGGGCAGGTAACACAGTAAATATCTAAAATATCTCCAAAATATCTCCTCTAGCTGAATCTACACCTTGTGTGTGTTTTCTCCTTCCCTGAATACAGCGATCGGGTTTCACTTAGAAAATACTATAGAGCTTACTAATAATTAACTTGATACATGCGTAATGCAAGGCTTTTTATCCGTCACACTATGCCTACCAGAGCCAACCACTGATCTACCTGTACCTGTATCATTAGTGTGTGTCAAGGTTGGACTGGTTGGTGGCTGAGCCATTACCCTGGAAGAATTGTTATGATAACTGTTGACTCCACCTCCACTGACAGTATGGGTTGTGGAAGTATGAGTGGAGGTGGATCTATTTTTTACACCCCTTACCCTGGAAAATGTGTGCTGTCTTCCACAGATCAAGAGGCTTTACCTTGTGCTGTGCCCACTCTTTACTAACCAGAAAAGAAATGAGAATTCAAAGTAACACTTTTCAAAGTGTCATGACAATGCGAGAGATCGCTAATCAAGACAACATGCCTTAAATTCTGAATCGTTGGGCCCCTGCAGGTGCTCCTCTAACTTCAGTGCCAATACAGAAAATCTTACAGGTCAACCTTGAGGGGATTTTAAACTAAGATCCCATGTAAAATTTGCAACAGCTTTGGTCTAATATTTCATATTGCAATGGTTTAAGTGCTGGCTTGAATACAATGGAAAATTTAAGAGTGTGTCCATGAAAAAAACAGGCAGAACCAGGCAGGAGATACAGCTCAAATAACTGATTTTGCTCAAACTTGGCACAAATGTTGGGTTCGGTGAGTAAGTAATTAGGTCAAAATATTTTATTCCCTTTAAGTTAGGGGAACCCCCCCCTCCCCAAAAAAATGGCCATTTGTCACTAATGTATGTATATTTACTTAGCTGTCTGATTTAGTATTTCTACTACAAGAAGGGGCATGTGAAAATGAAATCCACTGGGTCATCTCCTATTATCAGTCTCTAAGCACAGATATTCATTTGAACTAGACAATTTGATTTCTGTCCATTGCTCCAACTTAAGTAAGGTGCATATTTTGTTGTGTTGTGAATAGCCTTAAATTGATGGCAAATATCTGCACTGGGCAACAGCAAATACACATTATAACATGGATAGTGAGAGCAATCACTAAAGTTCTCAAAAAAGCTATAAAATGTTAGGGGACTTCAATATTTTTTTCTGTGCTGGGGTACTGTTTAGATAGGACTTCACGATTTTTGGCCATTTCATTAACATCCACTAAAACACAAAAGCCATTTTTCTGTCTTAACCTAACTCAAAATCAACAAGAAATATCTACCTAGGTATTTTCCTATCAATTTGCGGTATAAATTCAGCAGTAAGGACTTGAAATATTTTTTTCATATATTATCAGAGCTACATCTCACGATATTGAAAAAAATGCGGCAGAAGAAGATTCAATGCATTAGTTCCCTCAACTTATGTTTTCAAGGATAAAATAGAATGGGAACAAGAAATAATTACTTCATACATGCAATTTTGTGCTTTTGTTGATTCTTGGATTGCAAAATGTCCAGTTTTGTGTCATCTGTTCACAGTTGCTTTGACTCGAGGTTTAAAGAGAACATCCATTGCCATCCCTCTTTCATCATCAGAGATATCAATGTTTGTTGAAACAGCTACTCAAAAGGCTGTTTAAAATCCAGGGAGAGCGATCACTGCTGTTTTAACATACAGATTGCTTTCCATGCAATCCATCACAAAACACTCTGCCGACCACTTCACCATCTTCAACTTAGATGTTGAAAAGTCAGCGGTTATCTTGTTTAATTTGGTAGATACGTCATGTATGATGATACAAATTGTTCCGCTTAATATCGTCAAAAATGGTGGAATGTTTTGTGGTGGGCTTTGAAAGAAATCTGTATGCTATAACACTTACAGCAGTCATGGCTCTTCTTGGATTTCAAACGGGTTTGGTACAACACATGGACCCCTCAATCTGGACCCCCTTTTGGACCCCATCTGGACCCCATCTGGACCCCCTCTGGACCCCCTCTGGACCCCATCTGGACCCCTCTGGACCCCTCCTGGCCCCCCATCTGGACCCATTCCACTCCCTCCCAAAACTTCTCAAGAAGGGTAGCGGGAGAGTAAGGCTGCTCACTAGAAAATGTGCTAATGCAAACCTAAAGCCACGATCAGTCAGCAATGCAAACTGCATTACTTTTGTGGCAAGCTCGATGTCATCTTTGTCTAGAAATATTTGAAAAAGGGTTATTTCCCTATTATTAATAAATGAGCACTAGTAGTAATGTCTCTACATTTAAAGATTTAATACTGATTTTGTTATCTTCATGTACTGTAAGCATAAAATTAACATTTATTGCAAAATAAGGATCACAAAGAACTCAAATTCTAAATTGTACTATATTTTATTATCAGTAAGGGTTTTTTAAAACATTTGACAATAAAAATAAACGGTAAAATTTTGCGATGTTTCGACCGCTCTTCGGTCATTATCAAACAAGATGTAAGAAGTAAAATTTGCATAGATATATATAGCTACAAAGAGGTAAGAATGTGTGAAAAATTATTAATGAAGTAAAAATATGTAAAAAGTATGTGAAAGAATTTACAAAGTAGTGCTTAAAACAATAAAAACATGTAAAACTAATTAATAAAAAAAGATTATCTAAAAACTTTCGCACGAATAGAGTCAGATTGTACATTGAGACTTGGTGTCAGTTCATGAATAAAAAACATTTCAAAAATAAGACAGTCAAACTTGGTTGTACATTTCTTTAAAATCGAAAAGTTATTAGTAAGATCTTTAGGGGCCAAAGAATGTTCCTCGCAAAAATGTTTTCCAATTGATGACGATGGGTTTTTGTGCTCATCGACGCGTTGGTGCAAGTGCCGGCGTGTAAAACCAACATAACCTGCATCGCACAGGTCACATTTAAAATGGTACCCAAGGGACTGTTGGTTAACGACTGGCGGCTTGACTTCATGTGATTTCAGGTCTTGCTCAATCTTGTGGCTGATGAAAACAGGTTGGATGGTGGTGTTTGTTTTTGTGCTAAGATCTTTCAGTTGCGTGCGAAGAAAATCAGCTGAAGCTTGGTCTTTGAATGGTAGGACAATCCGAATGGGCTCTGGACTGTTGTTGTCAGTCGGTGAAGGAACAGGTTGCTCAGAAACTTTGATGGCAATAAAGCGTGTTATGGTTGAATTAATTAAGTCATCTGGGTATTCAAGACGGGAGAACAACAACTTGAGACGATCGCATTCTTCGGAGAAGTAGGTCCAGTTAGAAGAAAGCCGAAACGCACGATCCAGCATAGTTTTTAGTCGATGAGCACATTACTAACATCTCTTCTTACAAGCTCTCCTTTTTTCAAAAGTTTGTGCTTTGTTGTGGCTTGAAGTTTGCCATTCCTAAACATGTATCCCCGATTGATGTCAAAGCTAGCTTTGAGAAAGCTTATTGGAAACTAGAGCCAAACCTATCAGAAGATCTTCGTGACCTTACAGCATCTACTTTATGTTCTTTGGCGTTAAATTATATTCATCATAAAGGCCCTAAACCTCCAAAGACTCTCTTAAAAGCTATTCATCAATTGAAGAAGCGTAATGACATTGTCATAACTAAACCTGACAAAGGATCTGGTGTTGTTGTTATGGACAAGGACGAATACTTGCACTTACTAGCTGAAGCATCCATAAACGATCTCACCAAATTTAGATCGGTCGACCCGATGAGACCAAAAGGCAGAGGAAGACCACCCAAGCGCTATCACCCTCTCCTACAAAAGGAGAAGGACTTAGATTCACTTGTTCGTCGAATTCTCCCTACTGAGATTGCAGACTCTGTCCGTCC
>Ga0099806_1280393_pt1 | contig 10850 bp, 2 predicted proteins | sample OrbCnscriptome_3_FD_81147 | JGI IMG/M metagenome (GOLD analysis project Ga0099806, IMG submission 81147) | Metatranscriptome of coral microbial communities from Puerto Morelos, Mexico - Orbicella C C metatranscriptome (Eukaryote Community... | ecosystem: Host-associated > Invertebrates > Cnidaria... | reverse complement strand
AGGTCTTACTTGAGAAGCTCAAGGGTAGTACTCCCAAGCTGTGTGATTCGTTAGTGGTGGGTGATGTGGACACCTCAGCGCATCTGACCACTGGGGCAGACTCGGGTATTAGTAGTGGCGTCACATCCCTGGGAGAGGGAAGAGAAGGAAACCAGGTGACCTCCCAGGGAAAGTATACCCTTGCTTTTCAACAGGTTGTCGACGCGTGTTTGCAAAGAGATCCGTCATTAAGACCAACAACCACAGAGCTGGCTTCTCATCTGTTCTTCAAACAGGTGAAGCGGAAGACGAAGGAACTGTTGCCTGAACTTCTGTCCACCGTGCCATCCCTTGCCAACTGTGAGGAAGACAAACGGATAGACCAAGACATCGCCGGCTCCATCGCGAGCGATAGTTTATCAGGCATGACTCTGGACGAGTGGGCTTTCTGACCCGAACGAAGGAAGCTTGGATCAGAGGCGCGCGTTGCTTTGACGCGATGAGACTGGGAACGCCGTTGAACCAAGACCCCCATCTTACATTTGTCACTCGAAGACGTGCAGAAACTGGGGACAAGGTAGAAACCACCGGATCGCTTTCACTCTGGGACGAGATGAAAATGGGGACTCAAAAAAGTTAAATCCGGATCACTCTCACTCAGGACGAGAATAAATTCTAGCAGTGACCTCCCTTGAAGACATTTTTATTTCGAGGTTACAACCTTTGTTGCAACACATATATTCAAGAAAATTGAAACCAGCTGACATACATGATGTTATGTTTGAATGCAGCTTCAGATTTCGTTTTGTTTTAAACTTTAGTACGTTTAAACGTTTAGATTATTATTCTTGGGAGATATTTTCCTTCATTCAAGGTTAAAAAAGGAAATTTCAATAGCTGGTTTCAAGAATACAACGCACAAGTCAAATGAATTACGAACGCAAACCGCAGGGAATACAGAGCAGGTATGACTTGCGGTTCGCTTTCCTGATTCATTTGACTTGTGCGTCGAACTCTTACATGTCCGAGAATTAAAACGACGGACTTGGAGTATGTCAACTCTTTTTGTTGTTGGCACTGTTTCTGTAATCGTGTTTGGCACAAATAAAGGACTAACTATCTTGACAAACACTTTACAACTTAGGTGAATGTGACAAACGTGAGCGTGCGTGAATTCGATTTTAAATATCTAAAGGCAAATGACACTGGTAGCAATCAATGAAAATTTCGTCGACGAAATTCAGCCAGGTTCCCGTTGTTATGGTTCTTAGCAAGAGACTCTCTTGCTCTCAGTCGAAACTAGCCAGTGAACTAAACTTAATAGTTTTCAGCCTAAACCATTCGTAATGTTGCGTTATGTTGTATATATGACATCTCTCTTTCAACAAATAACCAGAGATAATTTATCATGTTCTATTAAGTAACAAAATTTTCAGAAAGAGCTTTTCAGTTTTCTTTTATTTGTTTTCAGTGTGAAAATTGGATTCGACGCGCAGAATTTGTGAGATCTAATGAGATGGTTGCGAGAGCCGATCACTTTTAGCGAAGTTCGTTGCAAACTCAGTAAATAAGGAGTTTTATCAGTCACAACTATCACGAAACTGAATCTGGGACAAAGCGTTAAATTTGAAATCAAAGTTTATAAGATTAGCCGTCGTCGTTCGCGTTCTCCATACAGTGCAGAGTAAACGCTTGGGCACAGCCATGGTAATGCTCATTAAACCTTTTGTTTAGCGACGTTCCCGTTACTGTTGCCGTCGTCCTTAAACTCCCTAATATGAGCATCTCGCCCTGGAAATAAATAATAATCGTGTCATTCTCCAGAACGTAGCCAGTTAAAAGTACTACAGCTAATTACAAGCGTTGGAGGAAGTCCTTTTAAAATTTCTTCTCTCGGGCTAATCACGTGACCGCGGCGTGTTGTAGTCCACGAAGCTGGAGGGATTTCGCGCGCGAATTCCTCGTTCTCCTCGCGGCGTCGCGCTTTAAAGAGAGACTCCGCCCCGAAAAACAAAGCACTTGAGCGCAAAATCCCGGCAGCTACGCAGGCTTGGCATGTTTATGTGTAGGCTATGAGAAGTCTTTCAATAAAATATCTTTATAGACTTTTTTCCTGTTGTCTTTCCGCATAATTGATCACAATTGTTAGCCATAATCAGAGATATGTTAAAATCGTCCTGGCTAAAACATATCATTTATTACTTTTAATGAAGATATATGAATCCGCGGCCTTTTCAACTCGCAATATGGAAAAGATTTTGTAACAAGATTGATACCTGTTGTGGCAATGAAAGCATCAGTTAATAAATTCATGCCAGTGAGATAACAGTCAATCAATGACAAGAAGGAAACAACATGGTTTCAGGCGAGCATTTAAAATTTTGCATCCTGTCAAAAGCACATTTTGTCAGGTCGGCCAGATAACTTGCGGTATATACTCATATGCGGCAATATATCGCCGTCTTGTTATTTTATCATTTTATCAGTGAGACATAATTAGACACAATTTATTGATGATTTGTTATCGCTAAAATCGAATTCAGACATACTAACCGTCCATAACAAGCTCCACCCTTTCCGACAAGCAAGCGCCAAAATCAGTTGTCGTAATCATTGTGCAGCCCACATTTTCCGTCATATGTGAGCTGTATTGAAATCACGGAAGGATGTACTTTAATTTTTGAATTGTCTTTGGCTGCACATGAATATTTCATTGGCCCTCTACCTCTAATGACAGTTTTATCTATGGACAAGGAACTCTTCGGTCAACTTTAGTAAATACGAAACCCTAAACTACTCGCTAGTTTTGGAATCATATTCCTCGGTCCAAAGGTCATTGCCGCTTTAAGTTAACAGTTGACACGGACAAATAGATTTCTCAACGTGAACTTTGTAAGAAAAATTTGTTGTTCCTTCGTACACTTCGTAAACTATAAACATTTGCATTAACCGCTTGTCAAGGAAAATGGACCAGTTGAGCTGTGACCGTGTTAGACAGTGCATTAGAGTCCATAGACAACAGGGAACTAAATAGCCGTTATTTTCAGCAAGAGCTATTCTTAAAGTTTCAAAATGGTATTTTTTTCAAGACAGATATGATATATTAACTCTCACAGTCATGTTATTCTAATTTCGCGCGTACTTTTATTTTAGTTCTGAGCGTTAACAAATTTTAGGCACTTGTAGTGTGAAGTACTCAATATCACTGATCCATACATCTTATCGGTGACCAACTTGATAAACACGAAGATAGGTTCGTTACTAGCAGAGTCACAGTGGAATTTGCGAAGGTAACATTGCATTTGTCTGCCGAGAGAAACGGCTGTTGCCTCAAGATTGCTAGATGGGAGTTTTCTGTCAGTTACGTTGACTTTTAAGCAATATTTTTCTTGTTAACTTCACGGACCACGAGCTGCAGCCAGTATCTACTACGTCATGACGAGTGACGAAAAGTCAAATGGGAACTTTGAAGCGGTCTCGTTTCTCATAACAATATTCATAGAACTATCTAGTCTCCCAAATAAGACGCTGAGAATCACGGAGAGCAACTAGTAGGCATTTTGTTCACTGGGTTAGCCACATTAAATCAAGATACTTGATTGAGGATATTGTAATAAAAAATTCACTCTACTTTCTGAGCTGGTTGGCACGGATATGCAGCCACAACTATCAAGCACAATTTCTCGCGCACTATATTCACGCCTTATCGTTCTGAAGATTGTAGTATACTCAGACGCTTCCGTAGCAGTCATATATGCAACTAAACCATGCCGACAGTAACAATGGCTATCTACATAGAGAAATTACTTGCAGAAGTACTTTTATGTACTATGACGTATGTGCAGGTATCTGATTGAGCAGCCATAATCCATGAAACGATTATTCAAAAGCGGAGCCTAACTTGAATATTCAAGGCAGACTTCATATAACCATTACTTGTACTGGAAGAGAACATTTTAAGTATGGAAGATGGCGTGAAATTTACAATGTAAGCGGATTTCCCGCAAGCAGAATTCGGATATATAACATGCGGGAGAGTTAACAATGAAACTGTAACCCGCAAAACTACTTCCCCAGAACGTTAATAATTCTCAAAAAGCCAGCGTGAATGAAATAGCATTGCATTGATTCATAGTGGCTCCGCGACTTGGGGAATAAAAAAAAAATCACATCAAGATCGAGATGAATAATTAATTTCTTTTGTTTTATTCCCCTAAGGCTCGGTGCCAAGTTATAATTTTAATATTTTCAATATTTTTATAGAAATTGGCCTGTTGGTTAACACTTGAATTGCCGACGACGAAAACTTTTGGCACCAATATTTATTTAATATATGTTCTCTATCACAAGAACTTCCGAATTGAAACTCTTATTTTCTTGCTTGCGTCGACATGGGAAAACACTCTTGTTGGGAAACATTTCAAAATGTTTGTTAATGATTGTAAAATCTGTCATGCAAAAAATTCAAAAGCAACTACTAAATAAATATTTCTCACATTTTATTTTTAACCCCCGCAAACTTCATTAAATAACTTAAATGTCGCTAATAAATAAACGTTGAACACTTTGCTAGCAAATTCCTCTGAGTTACACTTTGTGTTCAACGCGTTAAATCTTTCAACTCCAAAGAAATCCAAGTCTAATTTCTCTTAACAATTTCAAAATCGTGTCAGTTATGCAAAAAGGTAATGAGAAAAAAAGAAAATTATCAGCGACTAGCCTCAATGCACCGAATTATCGACTAATAAATCAATAGAAATGTGGACGAAATCTGATTTTTTTGTCGAACCTAGGAATTGAAATGGCAAGCAAAAAGCAGTAATTTTATTCACTTTGCCATGTGATTAAAATATCAGAGGCTGTCGTGAGAAAATACAAATTGGAAAATGTCGAATGAACAATAAGTGGCCTAACTACGGTAACAAGTGTGTACTGATTCCACAGTTTTTCTCACTCTTCACTATTTCTGAAATGACTCCAAGTCGAACCACTTTGCAAAAATAAGTTGCGAGGCTTGTCGCCTTTCTCGCGCCAATATTATAGAGAAATTTCAAAAACTTAAGGGAATGTACGGCCATAGTTCGATCCGATCCGATCAGTCCGATCAGGCAATTAACCAGAACATGTTTTTGTTTTGGCGATGTTTTCGTATGTGCTCCAAAGTGCCTCATGTTCAGTAATCATAATTTCTGTAGAAGAGTGGTTATATGAAACAATTTTCATTGACATTTTACAGAAACTTCTAGGCTCAAGTACTAGAGATAAAAAATATCGCTCCCGTTTTGGCGACGAGTAGTTGAAGTACCACTTCAACAGTAGCACTCGTGCTGGCTGGCAAATATAGATGTGGAAACACGAAATTTGCAGTGATATTTTAAGCCTGCACTCGGGTGTTAATCGATTGGAAATTCTCGATGAGTCTTATTAGATCTTTGATTTTCAAAAAGGTCCATACAGATTTACCTTTTTACCTTTAACTATTTACCCGTCGCGAGTAAAAATAATAATATTCTAAATAAATAGAGCAAATTCATTAAAATAAAGGCTTTGAAAAAATATTCCCAGATGGAATTTTGCATGGGAAGTATTGTCTAAACGCTATTTTTCTATATTCATATCGAAAATAGTTTTTCTTTTAAATCTCTGTTATTCCCCCACTAATTCACATGCTTCAAACGATTGCTGCTACAGTGAAGCCGGAGAATTGATACTTGAAAATAAATAAATATATGCTTCACCTCGCGTAGCCGCGTCGTGAATTTTCCTGAAAGCCGTTGAAGTTTTAGCGCCATTTTTTTCCGTGAACGAAGAGAACACGGTAATTTTCCTCGTCGTCTTGGCGTAGAATTTTAACACTAAACAAGTTCGCACATTCGATGTACCCTTGTTTGTTCGTTATTATGTCTTTTACGGAATATCGCCACTGCCCATTCTTGAAAATTCCCACCACCCAATGTAAAAAGTCTCGTCGCCATTGAAAGGATGTTCATCTCCACAATTGCCGCAGCACCAGTGTCGTAAAGAATTCCATTTGGTTCAAACGTTTCGGGATGGTTCAAGGCCTTGTGGAGAAATATCGAAAGAGACCTACGGTAGTTCGTTTCTGCATAATTCATCAAAGTATCCGATCCATAATCGGTTAAATCTGAGGCTAAAAATACTTGCTTTATACCGTACACGTCCCGTGTTTCTTGTACACGAGTTGCTAGTTTTAACATACATCGTTTAGTTACGTTTATTCCTTTTCGCTCAATATGCCTCTCGGAGCGTACGTGGATGCCGATGAATTCTCCACGAAATTTGTTTTTCACGAAATTTCTCGCCAGCTCGACGAGTCGAGGGTTAAACTCGAGATCGGACGGCCGGAGAGGCTGCGTAATAGATGTATCCAAAGGAAAGTGGACACGGTCCTCGCCAGTTCCCCTCCACTGAACGATACCTACGCAATTCGCTCCTTTGAGGACGCTGTCCTCAAGATCGCTTGCGGTTCTTATTACTTCCGGATCCACACAAATATAACGACTAACTTTGAAGCCAATCTGCTTGCTGAGGCGTGATTGCTTCATGGCAGAGCAATCAATCCAACCATTGTGTTGTCTCGCTTTGTTGTACATAGTAGCAACTTCATTGTCACTCACCCTGTACCATGAAGCTGTGTCCCTCTTGTAGTTTTCGTCGTCAAATAAAAAGTGTATCACGATATTGAATCTCTTAGCGCAGTGGGATTCGAAGTCACGAAAACTGTTCAAGGTGCTGTAACCGCGAGCTTTTAACTTGAAGTTCAAGTCTTCCAAATTGAAGTATTCGCTTAGCAATGCGTAGGTCCGTTGTGATGGTTTCTCATGCTTGCGAAAATAATGACTCACACCGCCTGGCAAACCAGACATGCGAGAATTATTGACGAAGGGTACAACCAAGAGTCGATTTTTGTTCTTCGCCAATGAGGCCAGATCCAAAAGGTTATTCGTTGCTCGGCCTAGCTGCTCATAATAGCGAAACACAAACAAAAATTTTCGCCTTGGTCCGTTCAATGGCTGTGAATGGTTGCTTTCCATGTTTGTAAATTCAGTGTCCGGTAGCTTTCGTAACTCATTATCGAAGACGTTTTCGTCGATAGTTGCTTCACCGTAGTCGTCAAAGCCTTGGCTGATACGTGCTTCAGCGCTATTGCGCTGTAGATGAAGGAGATCGATGTTTTTAAGGTTACTTCCCTCGATAGCAAGAACGTTACTAGGAAACTTGGCTGTTCCATTGCCGCGAATATGCAAGCAGATAAAACTGCCGACGACATACAGAATAATGGAAACTAGCACCAAAGATAAACATTTCGTCCTCGGTCGAGCCATTAAAAATCTAGAGATTAGATATCTCTTCCATAGAGCCATGAATATTGAAGAATATGCGACAGAGCAACCGCGAGATGCAACATTTGATTGCTATGCTAAACACAAGCGACTCAAGTTCGAAAAGCGTGGATAAGCTTTTGGTTAGCGTTACATACACACTATGCTAATAGAAATGCCAAAAACAAAACAGTCATCCAACTGGCTCGTTCTGTCCACGGAGAGCAAGAACATACTGGGAGACCACAGGCCTTTTACAGCGGGTGAAAAACCCAAGCCGAGCTGAGACGTCGGTTTGGACGAAGTGCTGGCAGAGTCGTAGACTGGTAATTTCCAATGAATGCCCGATACTGGGCTTACTTCACTTTCGTGTCCAAGCACGTTAAATGGCATATAATCTCGTAATAGTCTATTTTGGTTGGACCATCTTCTTGCAACCCGTGGATATCTCTTATAGTCCAATATCAAAGGGTTTCTGCGGGAGATTTCAATTCTCCCACCTGTCAATTCATCACGGCTCAAATGCAGATTGCTTTCTTTGCCTCGTTACGCTCAATTGACTACCACGGAAAAAATCACGTGTTAAAATTGTCACGCTCGAATGTTCTTCGATTTGGTTCTTTCGTTTTGCTTTCCGAATTAATTTGAACAAAATACAACTTTGCGGTGGCACTTTCCTTAAATATTTTCCCAAGAATTCTCAAATATCTGTTATTTAGATTGCTTGCAGCGATAAGGGAAATGGTCATATTTCTTGTTTGCTCTGTAAACATACAGACAATTTGAGGCAGGTGCCTTGCAAATGACCTACTTTAAATGATAATTCCCTGCTGGCGAAGCTCTCTCCGTCTGTGTTCTTCGCAGGATAACGAAATTAAAATTTATAGTAAACTGCTTGGCTGAAGCAAACCATGTACAAGAGGAGAAGAAAACTGGCAACAATCTAAACAGCCCAACGACCACATGTAAAGCGGACCGGATTTCGTGTCGAGTGGTTGCTGTCATCGCAAAATTATAAGAGATCGCTGCGTTGACAGTTCAAAACGACCCGTAAAGTGGGTGAAGAATGCTATCACCGCAATATGCAGATTTACACTTAATTATCATTGAGTTCGAACTTCAGACTGTTCAGAGGTAAATCTATTATAGGTTTCGCTGCAGCGCACATTAATTACAAAGTTGAGCGTATTAACTGCGAGACCAGTGGAAATCGCCGCGTGAATCTTAATACAAACTGTGACATCATGCGGTTTTTAGATAGGAGAAGAAACACGGCATAGCTATGGACAAAATTGCAGAGTATCAGTTTGCCTTGAAATAATAAAGGATCGTTATTGATGCTAAAAGACAAAATAAATCGCCAAGATTGGAACTTTCGCTTTGAAAAATATAAAACAAGATTTATTTGAAATGCTGAAAAATCATTTCCTGTCTGAGTTGTGATTATAATTCAAATGGGCAATCCATCTTCGGCAATTTACTCAAATCTCACAGAATCAGTTTTCTAATCTCATATACAGTCTACTATTTTGTGTCAATTTGACAGTAAAAAGACCCGACGCAAAATCCTTCCGCAACTCATTTTAGTCATTACGTATTATGACAAAGAAACGCTTTCAATTTCATGAAATTATGTTGAATTAGTTTTGAAATTTAGTTTGAGACCGAAATTGTGCCTAAGGCAGTTAAGCAGTCTTTCCTGTCCGTCTTCAGAAAATTGTTTGACGAATAATGCTTTTAAAAAGTTTAGATAATAAAACTTCCTGCTGTTGAAATTAGCATGTGAATTTATGCTAAAGAACTCGAATGGTATTCTCGATAACTGGGACAAAGACGCCCTTTAAATGGCTTCTAAACTTGACTTTACACGGGTTCTTTCGGATTATTTTGCCGCTTGCCCAATATCAGCTTTATCCATCATCTCCTGCCTTTGATGACGGAATGAACGTCCTAAAAGTTATTGTTTACCACTGATAGCACTGCTGTCGGAAAACATTACATAAAGCGAAAGAAAGGAAGACAAAGGAACGATGAATCGCTCTGGAGGTTTTCTCAGAGTGGATCCCTAATCACCCATTAAAACGGTAATGAATTATTGTTCAAAAGCCCATCATAAACCACTTGCCTGAGTACAAGACGGCCTGCGATGTCAAACTCTTTAACTTTTTTCCTCAAATGAGCGTGATTCTACCTGAAGTAGATTGATTCAGAGCGGATTTATTGATTCACCATCATTTACAAGTCATCCAGATCTCAAAAGGGCTAATATGTAAAAGCTCACCCACGCACGATCTTTGTGAAGGACACAAACGACGTTAATAGAGTGACATACAAAAGAGTCCTTTTAAATTCCTCTGTTCCGATAACTGTATGCACTGCACGCATAAACAAGTAAACGAAACTTCTGTTAACCCGAGGGCATTAAGTAATCATATTTATTCAAATTAGCCTTTTAGTCAATCTTAATTTATAGGCTGAATAAGATAAGACATAGCAGTCAACATCAATTTCTACCTAACAACGACAGACAAGCGATGAAAATAAAGAGAGCTTTATCTCACCGATAACCTGCCTTATCATTCAATCTTTTTTCCGTCGTATGATTGGAGGATGGACTAAAATACGTCATTAGGAGATAACGAAATTCAAATAACGGTCTCCCGCTACCAAAAATAACCGATAATATTCAAGGACAATAGAGACAATACACTATTTATCCGCTATAAAATAAAAGACATATTAACGAGCAGAGCGAGTTTCGTCCTGCATAAGCTGCTCTCAGAAATAACTGCGGAGAAATCAAACTTGTCTAATGGAAAGACATGCTCTTGATGAACTTTGAGAGGCTCATTGTCTGGCAGGTCAATTATTTGTCTTTGCTTGCAGTATTGGGAATAATTAATCTCACGCCACTGGATTAATTAGGAAATTTTGCTCGACCTCAAATAATACTGGCGCTCGTGACTTACATCATAATACCGAATTTAAAGATCGGGAGACCAGGCTTCCGGCTACAACCACCCTTCATTCTCGAGCTAATCTGGCTTACCAAATTAATCAAGGCCTTTTGGTGCACTTTAGTGGCCATTGGCTGTCTCTGATCCTCTCGAAAATTCTAAACCAGAATGTTTCTTAGGGTCGATTACCAGCCGCTGTACGGAAAAAGAACCTGCGCTCCTCCCCCTTTTCTTCTTGGGGAGGAACGTAGACCGGACTCGAGAAAGCGGCGGAAATCTAGCCTAAATGTTTCTTTGATGATCACAACGAATGTAATGATAACTTTAACTTACTAGTAACGTTATAGCTTCCTCTCTAGAAGTAAAATGTGTCAGTTTGTTTTCATTCTTTCGCATCCCTGATCTTTTCGTAAGCGTAGGCAACATTCAGAACAGTGGCTTCGTCAAACTTTCTTCCCACAATCATCATACCGACTGGTAAGCCATCATTGAACCCCGCGTTGATTGACAGCGCTGGGTGGCCTGTGACGTTAAAGGGGCCGGTGTTTTGACAGAAGTCAAAAGCCGTTCC
>Ga0099806_1280723_pt1 | contig 10870 bp, 8 predicted proteins | sample OrbCnscriptome_3_FD_81147 | JGI IMG/M metagenome (GOLD analysis project Ga0099806, IMG submission 81147) | Metatranscriptome of coral microbial communities from Puerto Morelos, Mexico - Orbicella C C metatranscriptome (Eukaryote Community... | ecosystem: Host-associated > Invertebrates > Cnidaria... | reverse complement strand
TAGTATCTTTGGATTTGTTTTATTCTTTCATCTGAGAGGTGGCCACGCCCTCCAATTGGCTTCCCATCGGCCAGTTTGCCCTTAGTTTTTGCCTTTAAAGTTAGGTGCTTGCCCATCCGTTTCTGGACATGTCCAATACAGTCTAGTTTGACCACCTTAAAATCTGGGTAGGTGTCTTCTACAGTGTTGAAGGCCTTGCTATCACCATCGGACACCATCCACTTGTATCTAATGTTGTGACGCTCAACTGATCTGTTCCACAGAACTGCTGCACCCTCTGCTTCCATGGCTGGCGAACTTCCTCTACAATTGACATCACAGTCACCGGAAGCTACATGTTCCATATGCCATTCTTCAAATTCTTCATCAGAACTACACTGCCTTTTTTACCGGACAACTCTGGCAGATTTCGAAAGTACATGGTAATCCAGCACTTCTCCAGTGTCCACAGAGATGACAAACACAACTCCAGTAAGAAAAGTGAAGCCTCTCTTTGCACACATACCATCAAAGCTAACTGCAGCATCCACAACTCCATCACTATCTTCACTGTCATTTTCTGCCAAAATGTGCTGCCAAAACTCTTTGCCCCGCTTATTTCATGTCAATTTCCGCTTCCACCTCAAGAGCATCAAGAATTGTTTCTACATGCTGATAGTAAGCTGTCTTTGTGATGCATGGCATGTTCATGATGCTATAAAAGGATGCAAGTCATTCATAGCCACTACCAGTCTCAATTGAATGATACCCAATATGCCTGTTCACATCCACAGATTTCCCCCGCTTGCTCATAAAAGAGGAAGTCTTCAAAGGGGTCTCTTCAAGGCACAAGCTGCACTGTGCAGAGACGAGCCATTAGCCCTCTTCTTCCAGATTCATTTTCCTGAATTGTCAAATTCCCTATAATAGTAGTAAGTAGTATGTATTAAATCAAATGTGAAAATACTTGTTTGAGGTACATCGCTGTAAGTTAAAAACAGTGAACATTAACCAAAGCACAAAAGGGAAAAATATAATTAAAGAAAAAAACTAAGGAAGAGCACACATGGCTATTTAAAATATCCACAGCTGTGTAAAATGTCTCATAACAAGCAGCTATAGTGAAACTGTATGACACAGTTGAAACATTTGGCACAGAACCATCGACCACATGTAAACTTTGCAAAATATGTAAGCTTATTATTCTCACCTTCTTCGCAAACAAGTGCACTGGAGAGGGTTGAAGAAAACTGATTCAGATCTACAGTACTGTGCAAGAGTAATGCAAGTGATTTGGCAACAGTGATCGCCATGATAACCGATTGCACTGGCAACCTTGGACAGATTACACTACACGTCTCCCCAGCCTTTCTGCAGGTGTAAGTGTTTCAGATGGGGACAGATCATGATAAGAAAGCCAACATTTGCCCCAAATCGAAGCTTGGTTCGGGAGCAGGGCAGTAACTCATAAAAGGCCTCGGAAAGCAGCTGCCTTCTATCATCAGGACACTCACCCGAGTTAAAAGACTCTGCAATTGACGATGCTAGTTCCAGCATGGCAGTCAGTCATTTGTTACGCTTCAGACCAAGTGCAGTCAGTGTTGGTTTGTCAAGCTTGTTCATCAAGATGCAAACAGCACACTCCTCTTCATCCTGACATTTGTTAGTTACTGTGGCTACGGCTCCCCCTTCTTCATCACAGATACAGTATGGACAGTTGTAATCCCTGTCACCTTGTGAAGGACGTCTGATAGCCTCTGCAGAGCACGTGCAGTCAGTCTTACAAGCCCTCTATACATCGCTCACCCTATGGTGGACTTTTTGGGCACGCTCATCCTGTTACAGTCAACTTTGTCTCACCTCCTGTATGGTCTCTCTGTCTCTAGGCCTTGCTTGTACTGCCTAGCTCAGAAGTAGAACAGGTGAGAGTTAGACCATAAATAATGCACAATAGAAAGCTGGATTGATAAGACATTTGGCTACATCTACTGAGTAATTTAAATCTCTACAGATTTCGATGACATTTTATGAATAGCAATCTCAATATTCAACTTAGATGCTCTGCATTGCAAAATTAGCGTCACTTCTTAGGGGGGGGGAGTAATTCAACATAAAAAATTACAAGTGTATAGTATACCTTTAGCAAATGCCTGTCATATTTCAGAACTTATTGCCTTTTGATTCCCAGCTTACCTGCTCGGGGTCACAAGGTTGATCATCAGACAGGAACTGTCTGAGCCTCTCCAGGGACTGTTTATTGGGGATGCGGGTTGCCACAATTTGTGGGAGAGCTAGGAGAAGTTCTCGGCAATTCGGTGGTGCCACCAAAGGTCTTTCCTGCTGTTCTCCAGCTTCATCACCTTGCGGTTGGTTGCTGGCAGTTGCTGGAGCCTCTGAGACTGGGGAAGTACTAGGCAGGACATGCCTGGAATGTGTTTGTTTTCTGTGGTGTCATCCCCAAGCTGCCACTTAACCTTGGCTGTGCTATTTTTCCACTGACTTGCAGTTCCTGTAATAATAACAAGAAAAATAATAGTAAAAACTATAATAATGATGATGATGATGATGATGATGATGATGATGTCACTTATTTTGGCCCCATCCACCTTTGCCCATTCCAGTTGATAATGTTAATTCTGATTGTTTTTATCTTAGTTACCTGTAGACAAACTTTGAATTCCCTGATCGGAAATGCAAGTTGCCACAGTCATGTCGCCACTCAAAATACCATGACAGTGATATGGTATTAAACATGGAGAGAAATCATGCATGAAGTGCACAGAGATGTCACTCCAGTGGGGCGCCTTCAGGATCATGACGTTACCAAAGATGTCAAGGCATACCTTCTCCAAGTTCCTGTCAAATCGTTCATTTCCGTACTTGACGTTGACTCCCAGGGGATTTCTTGCCTGCTGAAACATGGTGTCTTTTGACAATTCTCTTCTCATTCGCTCTGAGAGGTCAGGAGTTGGCTCCTGTTGTGTTCACCATTCCTCTTTCTCTGCCACAAACCGTGCGCAATACTCCCTGCATTCCTGGAGGTCAGCAAATTCCACTTCATGGGACAAATCACTACGGAATAGCCCAGATGGCAACTGCAAGCTGTCATACAGGAAGAAAGTGAAGTTGAAGTCTGTGATGTTTTCCGGCGATATAGGCAGGCCATGTGGAAAATATGGTACAATTATCGTGGGCTCAACATCCCTGCTTGCAGATGGCCCAGCTCTATGTCTGTCCAGGGCTACATGTGACCTGGGCAAATCTCGAAGCTGACTATGATTATCAAGGAACAATGTGTGACTGCTAGGAAAAAAATAACATTGCTGTTCTTTCAAGCTCTGTTTGAAATGATCATCGATTTTGCAATCGCTGCGCTGAATGGCATGAAAACGCACATGCATGCCATGCGGACAAATTCTTATACATACACAAAATTTCACCACTAATGGTTCATTAGCATTTGTAGCTCAATCTGTAAGACGTTGGGTTGTTGAGACAATGGTAGTCAGATCCGCTAGTTCAATGCTGGCTTAGACATTTTCCCTACACTTGACAACCGTCTTGGACGGCTTTTTTTGCTTTTATTGCTGATTATTTTTAGTTCCAAATGGAAGTCTGATTTGCCCAGCCAAGAAAACCAACAACTGAAACAAGCAAAGCAAAACACAGTCGAGCCAGCACGGTTACCATGCTTCGCCAATGTGCACGCTTACATGAAATACACTCCCATATGTATTAGCAACTACATCCTGTATGTAGCTCACACTGTTCCCAAGACAATTCAGTTTACGATTTGGATGAGCCAAAGGAAGATATTCCTCCTCCTTATTATCTCCTCTGGGGTACTAAGCTTCTTGAAGCTTTAAACCCAAAGGGACCTGCTGCAGGTTGTTTATTTTTTTACCTTCGAAATCGGAGCATGAAGCAAAGTGAGAATCAACGTATGAAGAAAGATACATAATTCTCTCAAGGATTTCTAACTTTGAGGGTTCTTTTCGTGAAACTTGGCTTTACTGTCACAATCTTATTAACAAGTAGACAAAGAGAAAGCAACATATCAACATATCACCATGTTTTAGCCTGTGTACAAAGGCTACCATGTTTTTGTACACTGTGCGTTGTGACACCTGTATTGTTTCTATGCTGTCTATTCATAGTTTGAAAATGCATGTGTCAGTTATGTTCTTGTGCTCACAAATGGCGGCAAACTATTTCCGTTTTTTACCGGTATGAAATTTCATTTTATGTCACCAGTAGTGAAAGAGCTTTAATGAATATTTTATTGAAGAGTGTAAGTTTGTGCTCTCACATACACAAATTTTTCGCCTCCATGCATTTAAGACAGATCATAGAGCTTGGTACGTTTTTGTCGTATTCTATCGAAAACTAAAATCAGTGGAGTGTAGGAAATTAGAAATTAGTTAAATGCATGTGAACGAAAGTTTGTTTTGATGTATAACTCAGTGTCCTTCACTGATTATTTTCAATAGGTATGTGTTTCAGCCATTGTTTCCTATTCATGGGTAAATATTTATCGTATCTCTTTCTCTGACAATGGGCGGCATAAAACTCCGTCTCAGTAGCACCTGTTGATATTTTCCAGCAATTCATAGCATCCATTGCTTACTATTTGAAAGAATAATTTTGAGAACCAGGTTCCTTTCAAATAAATAGATGCGTTAACGTTGCTTCTTGTAAACCTGCAATGGATTACCCAGCTGTGGATGACTCTATTCGTGCTGAACGCCTACAATGGTGCGAATAGAGAATATTAGTAGAAATCCTGACAGAACATCGTCTGCAGTTGTTGGATACGCTGCACAGTCTACATCTGCTGATGATCCTGCAAGATGTTTTGTCTGTTATAGCACAAGGGAATTGACTATTTAGGTCAAAAATTTTTTTCGTCAAAAGTGCCCAATTTTTTGCATATGGCCTTCAATTTACTTACTTAACAATGCCTTGCTGTTTTTTCGCCAATTTGCTTTTTGTTGTCGAGAAAAACAAAGCCAATATCGAAGAATCGTTGAATGGTGTGCAATGAAGTACCTCTCGGAAGCCTCTTGGAGCAGAGAAGAGAACCAAAAACAAACTCAACCTACATATGACGCGGGGGACCCATTTCTCGAAAGCCCCACAAACTTGTCGGGTCCGTAAAGCCATTTTTAGTTCATCTGTATCTAACTAGTGAGACAATCTCAGATAGTGCAGAGTGTAATTTACGGCTCTGATACAGTAGTCACACAAGTCCTCACCCATGCTGTTCTCTCTCTTGGTAGTCAACTAGGCCTTTTCCCCTTTGCGGAATATGAGCGGACAAAAACTTGATAAGACATATCCTAGCAGTGTGTATGTTTCATGTTTTTCTTTTCTTTCAAGGCCCAGAGATAACTTACAATTACTGTTTGTCAAGACGGTTTTAAATTTATTGTGGTATTTTATGTTGAGTTTCGTTCATTTTGTAGCAAATGTGACAATTTTACTTTTCACGCACACATTTGTAATTTGATACAATATGCTAATGTATGCAACACAATAAACATGTGCTGAGTGTAAACTCACTTTTTTCCATCTTTGAACAGACATTCTTTTTTGGCCTAATCTTGGCTATAGATTTACAGACGTTTTCATTCAATTCACTACGAGTGACAAGACTGTCCATACAATTTCATTTTATTAGGCATAAATTTTACATGTGGAACGTATGGCTGTCCTAGTGACAAGACCGTCCATTGAAATATTTCACATAACTATTTACATGTGGAACATGTGGCTGTCCTAGTGACAAGACCGTCCATGTAAGTTATTTTTTATTCTTGACATTTACTTGTGAAACATGTGTCTGGTCCCCAGGGAGGGGTACACACAGAAAAATTCGGCAGGGGTGTGCTGCCCACTTCCCAAAACCCTTACCCTATTTATGAGCAAAATCTGCCATATTCCCTACCCTATTTATGACCTGACCATAAATTTGAAACCCTATTTATGACCAAAATGGCTAAAATCAACTAAAATTGATACCTATCTATGAGGAAAACGGCTGAAAAATCATACCCTTTGGGGCCGCACATACCTGTATAGCCCATATAAGGGAGTACCCCCTGGGGGTCTGGCCCTAGTGACTAGATGTCCATAAAAATAATATTTTGCACTTCATAATTCTTCTCAAGGCAAACTTTATTTCATCTTTAGTTGCAGTTATACACGTAAGTCAAATTCCAATTTTAGTAAAACTTGCACCACTTTTTAAGCCAGTGAGAAGCAGAACCCACTGACCGTGACTTGCTCGCATGTATTTCCCTGCACTTGGTGCTGGCTGCACTGTTGTAATCGCTTTAGCTTTGAATGCTGATTGGTTCTTTGTGTCATTTTCTTTTGTAGTGATTGGCTAGAGTTATAAATGTATTGGAATTTGACTCAAGTATTTAGTTTATTTGACAGGGTCCTCGTCCGTAGAATTTCTGTCCTCTGAGCCATTGTCCTTTAGTTGAATGTAAAATGTACGTTGAAGAGGTGGTAAAAATTGTGAGGCAATTTTTTTCAAGTCTCTAACTTTGGCAGTTTTTAGGAGAACCTGTCCTTGGTAAAGTTCCTGTGGAAGTGATTGCCCTGTTGTGGTTTGCCTTGGCCGCACGATTTTTAATTTTTTCCAAGGTTCATCCTCGCTTATACTAAATCTTACCCACACTTCGTCTGGGTGATGCTTCATTGCCACCTTTTCCGCTTCCTTTTCCTCCCTGCATCTGAAGTTCAACCAGTGAATGTCCCTGAGCAGAACTCGCTTTCCCTCCTGATCCTTTGTGGCCATCTTGTACTTGTGTTATATCGTGAAAGATCAGTAGCAAACTTTCCCACGGTCAACTTATGACGCAAGGAACTGACGCATTGCATTACTCACGTTCTGGTCAATGACATTATTTCCTGTTTTGAAACCACAATTCAAAGCTGTTCTAGCTTTAATTAACTTTTCTTCTTTGTCACAGCTTGTGCATACGGGTTAAGTTCTGGTAACCTGTAACAAGGTGTTCTTTTTTTGGTGAACGGGGGAAGTGGAAAAAAGAACGCCTGATACATTTACTTCGGTTTTTCATTGTTTGCCTGTCAACGGTGATGTTATTTCGTGTCATGCAGACTTAACCAGAATTCAATGATGGAAGACGGCAACAAAGCGCAATACACATGTTTACTTTCCAGGCAAGGGAATAGCAAGTTGAAAAGTCTCTGTTTACTCCGTCAAGAATCAAAAAATTCGTTGAAAATAATCGGCACACGTTTGTAAAGTTACAGTAGAGCCCCACTCAAAACTGAAATTTAAGAGCAGGAAAATATACTAGTCAAGTTCCTCATGGCATTTTATTTTGTTTGCACCTCTCGACGAGTGTTGTCATCCTAGAAATAGTCTCGTTCGTTCGCACTTGCAGATCTATTTATCAAAACACTTATATAAACAGGCGCTCATCACTCTGCTAAAATATTTCACATTTGTAGAACAAAAGCTCCCTGTGTTGTAAGGTTTTCTTTTGCCACCAGTTTCTTTACTCCTGAAAAACACTTGCCTTCATTACCGGTGTTCTTTATTTTCTGCGTGCAAGTTAGGCCGCGTTGTGGCGGCTCTTGTCAGCTAAAGGAACCTTTCACCAAGAGAGAGTGCTAATTGTCAAGAAAGTCATAATCCCATTAATCAAGAAACCAATTTGCTGTAGTTACATGGAAAATCTCTGGCAAACTGTTCATAATAAGAGCCATATTAGAAAACATACATGTTTGTCGACTCTACTCCCATACCACAGGCAACAAAGCGCAATGCACATGTTTACTTTCCAGGCAAGGGAATAGCAAGTTAAAAAGTCTCTGTTTACTCTGTCAAGAATCAAAAAATTCATTGAAAATAATCGGCGCACGTTTGTAAAGTTACAGTAGAGCCCCACTCAAAACTGAAATTTAAGAGCAGGAAAATATACTAGTCAAGTTCCTCACGGCATTTTATTTTGGTCGCACCTCTTGATGACTGTTATCGTCCTAGGAATATTCTTGTTTGTTTGCACTTGCAGATCTATTTATCAAAACACTTATATAAACAGGCGCTCATCACTCTGCTGAAACATTTCACATTTGTAGAACAAAAGCTCCCTGTGTTATAAGGTTTTCTTTTGCCACCAGTTTCTTTACTCCTGAAAAACACTTGCCTCCGTTGCAGGTGTTCTTTATTCTCTATTCTATAATCTACTGTAGAGAGACTACAATCTTTAAAAAAAATGATCGACACAGTGTTTTTGGAAAATAATTTATTATTGGAAAATGGAACTTGAAAAAGAAACTGTTTCACATCGGTAAATAAGAAAAAAGTACAAATGTAAAATCATTGTATATTGGAAAAAAGATGACATTTGAAAATATTCTATCATTCTATTACTCTAATAATTCTATATTGGGAAATAAAACAAATTTTGTGAAAAAAAGAAAAAATATTTGTTGAAACATAGAGAAAATGGGAAATGTTATTTACTGGAAAAAAGAAAATTGAAATTGATTTTATGCCCGAAAAAAAACCCCACAAAAATTGTAAAGTTGAAATTAGAGAAAAACTTGTGAAGGGGATCACTGAAAATTATTTTAGATTGAAAAGTACCAAAAAAACGAGAAATAATTATACCAGTAGTCAGTGAAAAATAGGCGAAAATTATGTCATGTTAAATAATAAAACAAAATTGGAAAGTTATTTCTATTGGAAAGACGAGACGAAAGAAATGCAGAAAAATTATTACTCATCAGTAGATAAAATGAAATTTAAAAACAAAATAAGTATTGAAAATGACAGTAAAAGAAGAAATTATGAGAAATTAACTTGGGTGTGCTTTGTATAATGGTGGTGGTGGACAATGGTCGGTGCTGGTGCTGGTGGTGGTGCTGTTGCTGGGGGGTGATCTGCTGGTGATCTCCTTCTTCATCTGATCCTGGCCAAGGGACAGGCCCTTGCCTTGTAGCCCATTCCTTGGCAGTTAAAGCAGGGCACTATGGGAAATAAGATAAATATATTTGAATGCTAATTTTTAAAATTTTGAATGTTACATACAGAATTGTGCACAGGGATATGTAGATGAGGACTTTCTATCCCATTTTTCTGATCTTACTAGTTATACAATGCTCTCTCGTGGTATACTATGGAATATCCCAAGAGTCACTTGTATTTTCTCGGTATATACGCAAACCTTTAGGCTAGTGTGTATACCGGGGGAATACAGCTGACAAGTGGTATATTCCATGGTATACCGCACGAGAGTGTTGTATAAATGATTTATACCAGAGACTAATGACACATGCGAAGCATGGGAAGACGTGTCCACGCGAGATAGTCACAATTGATTTTGCTTTAATTAACATTCAATAGGTCAAAAATACTGGTGGGAGAATTACGTGGATCTGCTGAGCCGTATAGTGGATCCACGCGTTATGCCTTAATTAATGATCATTAGCAGGACAGATGCATGGAAAATTGACTTCCGAATTGGTTAAATGGAGACTTTGGCTCTCAAACTGACTACGAAAGAAAAAAACTGAAGTTGACCTTTTTCATTTTCTGAGTATTTTTATGAGGCATGACAGAAACTTTATCGAAAAAACTTGTGAATTTAATTGAGGATCCTGTAAAGAAACAAATTGAAGTGAGAAGCTTGAAATAGTAATTACTGTGCTATCAGTATATTTTTAGCGGAATCTGTGAAAATGATAACATCTAACATTATTTCATTAACTATTAAACAGTGTTTTCTGTTCCATGCATGGTAAAGAAACCTTTTTTTTTCTCTCTTTGCAACAATGTTGGGAGACAGCCCCAACAGCTAGGAACACTCACCTCTTCTCAACCACAGGCAGTTTCTTAAATCTCCTTTGTAAATTCTTATATTCTCTCTTCATCCCTCTTCTTCTTCTAGTCTTTCCTCTCTTTCTGCCTCGTGTTCTACAAAGAAAATGACCCGCAATCATTTCAGATGTTCGGCAATTACAGCAATTTTTGAACTTTGCAAAATCATATACGAGAACGACACTTATTTTTCTACAGTGTAATACCTCTTTGAACTTGAAGGCGCTCTCGTCTACTTTCTCTTCTACTCTCGCGTTTGCGTCGCCACAACAAACGTTCCCTCTCTTGTGCATCTATAAATGACCACAGAAGAAACGATTAGTTAACTAAGCAAATAATTATTGATGAAAAGGCATCGTAGTTGGTATACATGAATTGTGATCCATGCCAAAAAGGAAGCAAACATTGTAAAATAAAGACTGGCAATTACCATCATCGCTCACACTTGTACTCCTCACACTTTATTCACGTCTGTTTGACATGAGTTCAGAATGAAAAAATTCAAAGTCTGTAAGTCTGTAGGTTGACAATGCTATCTCCTTTAACAATGCTATCTCCTTTATCTACATGTTTCAGGTGTGTCTTTGAAATGTGTTGTTGGTACGTATGACTGAGCGCTTTTACAGCATTGTTATACTCATTTTTGTAACAGCAGTATTTTTTTGTGTGCAGGCTAAACCCAAGTCAAATAAAAGTGACCGTGCACTTTAAGCCGTTCTAGAAAAGAAACTACAGTTCTGGGGCCAGTATTTCTGTGCTTATTCCAAATGCACTCTCTGAAGATTTTTATGTGTCTCAATTATTTAACTGAGCTGGGGTGCGAGCAATTTTTTCCAGTTTTATCTAAAAATGGTCTCTGTGGCATGCCTTTGCAGCAATTTCAGGGAAGAAGATTCCCCTTGCTCCTTATAAGTGACGAGAGGAATGAATACTGCCATTTAACACATAAAAGCAATGTACAAATGTTTACTACCAAAGTACCAGTCCCTAGTCACTGCTGTTTGTCTAATTTGGGTAACGCTGTTTTTT
>Ga0099806_1213375_pt1 | contig 10878 bp, 2 predicted proteins | sample OrbCnscriptome_3_FD_81147 | JGI IMG/M metagenome (GOLD analysis project Ga0099806, IMG submission 81147) | Metatranscriptome of coral microbial communities from Puerto Morelos, Mexico - Orbicella C C metatranscriptome (Eukaryote Community... | ecosystem: Host-associated > Invertebrates > Cnidaria... | reverse complement strand
TTGTACCGTTGCTATGGTAACCTTTAATATTGAAAAAAGATATGCACAGCTTGTATACCGATGACTGGGGAGATGTGTGATGCAGTTACTGTAGCATAATCTGATAACGATTGGCAGTAAAGTTCCTTGTGATGGGAACTGTTCTCAGCAACCTAACTACGGACACATTTCAAACCGAAATGAAAATGAAACTTTGAAATGCCTTGCCTTTGTTTCCACTTGAAAATAAAGCCTACAAACTATTTCTAATATTATTCTTTATTTCCCCTCTTGTTAACATAGATCGGTCAGATAATCATTCAAATACAGTGTGACAATCTTTTCACTATTCGAGGCCGTAGCCGTTATCCAAGCCCCAACTTTTGTTGAGCAAGGTCCACTCGCACTTGTATTTCAATAATCAAAGCTACGCGATTCTCCGCAATTAGCATTCAGCCCATAACCAACAAACTGCAGACAGAAGCTTTAGTCTGTTATACAGCCGTCACTTAGGTCGTAACGCAACGCTCCTCTGCATAAGAGACTGGGCAGAAGCTTGATCAACAACTGGCCATGAATAGGAAATGAATGACATTTGAGGGTGACAAAACCATAAGTTAACATGTTTAAGGCCACTATTACTGTAACTAATATGCCGTATATAGTGCTTGTACATAATGACCTAACAGTTCAACTGTTCCCATGCATTCTGTTCCTTACCTATAAGGGAGAGCTGTAATCACATATTGAGTGAAAATGACCCGTTATGAACTCCATTGGTAATATCACCTTATGTTATTACTGTTACTTTCTTCCTCCAAAATTACTCCGTCAAATTGTCATCTGAACAGCCTTTTGACCCAGCCCCTTTGTTACACCACCAACAATCACTCTTTGCAGCGACAAACCTTAACTCAATAACACTTTCACTCACTTAAAATGCCTGATAAGTTACAGTTCTAAAGAATTAGAAACTGTACATTGTCCGTCATTACAATAAAACGGAAAAGTTGAATTCACTGTGCTGTATTGCGTTTGACAAAGAAGAAATACACAGGGACACCGGACAAAACAAAGGTCAGTGCAACTGCTGATGACTGAGGTTTGGCCAAAAGTGGTGCAATAACAAGATAGCAAGACACCACCACCATGACAATGGGAATTCCAATCCACACTTTGTAAGGGCGATGCTCATGAGGCCTCTTCCAGCGCAGAACCAACAGTGAAAGGAATGTGCTACCAAGAAAAATCCATGCCACAAAACTAAAACAACTTAGCAAAGAATCCAAATCCCCAAGCATTAACAAGAAGATGGAAATGCATGATGGGAACATTATGGCATGTAATGGCGTGTTGAAACGCTCACTAATGTTGGCCAGAAAACGAGGCATGTGGCCTTCTTTGGCTGCAGAGCATACAACTCTCCCATTAGTGAAAATGGACCCATTAGCTGCACCATAACAAGAACAAGCTACAAAGAGTGGCATGACAGCAACTAAGGTGGGGTGCACTTTCTCAGCAACAGATACTGCAACTGCACTGGAGGACAGCACTTCTGCTGGTGTCAAGACACTTAAATATGCTACATTTACCAGTGTATAGCAAAGTGTTACAAGAGGTAGAGCAATCATGACTGCACGAGGAAGATTCTTGTGAGGGTTCTGTAGCTCCTCCGTGACATAGTTAAGTTGGTTCCAACCATCATATGCCCACAAGCCACTGAAAAAAGCATGTGCAATTTCTCCAACATTCTGGTTAGTTCCTTTGAAGGGAGAGTCAAAATTTTCATACTTTCCTTCGGCAATTCTGGAAGCACCAATGAAGACTATTATCCCAATTGCAAGCAACTTCATAATCATGAAAACAATCTGCATCTGGCCTGCCCAGTGAGAACTCACACAGTTGACAGATGTGATCAAAATGATGCAAATCACTGCAATGCATTTAATAAGGACTTCGGGCTCATTGCTGCTGCTGCTTAAAAATGGCTGGATAGCATAGGAGGCAAAACTTAGTGTGATGATGGCTACCGAGGCTGGTTTTAAAATCAAGACCATTGTCCAGCTAACTAGAAAACCAGGTAAAAGGCCAAGAGCCTCATGGATGTATGTTAGCTCACCACCAGAACGCTGAATCAGTGTTCCTAATTCACAGTAGCACAAAGCTCCAAGTGTTGCCATCACACCAGACGCAATCCATACTATCAGTGTCATTCCCACAGAGCCAGAATGTAGAAGGACATAACGTGGAGTGACAAAAATTCCAGAACCAATCATAATGCCAACAATAAGTGAGACTCCCTGTAGGAGTGTAACATTTCTGGTCAGTTTCCCAGTGACATTTTCTTCTGAACTCCTCTTTGAGTTAATGAGCTTTTCGTCAGCCCTTGCTTTGCTCTCATGAAATGAAATACCAGCACTCAGATCACCTCGCTGCACTGAAGACTTGATCATCTTATTTTCTGCAGCCGATTCCACAGCACATTGGTCTTGATCTTCAGTTATATTCTTAGCATCTAACAACAATAAAGCACAATATAATAGTAATTAACATCAGTCTATAAAATTATTTTTACCAGGAAAATTAAGAATCCTGAATGTATCTGATGAAAGTTTACTTCAAATAGCTCAAAGTTACAACCAAATGCAGTAACGTGTAAATTAAAAAGAAATGCACTTTAAGGTCACCAAATTTCATCCATTGTTCTCACAAAATTTCACTGATGTTACCAGAAATCTTCACTGAGATAATGCTACTTTAAAAATGAGAAGAAATCAGATGCAAGGCTCATGCTGTAGTTGCTTGTAGGACTATTACTGGGGATCAAACAAAACAGAAGCTATATTGTCCCCAGTAATGATCCACAAGTGACTGTGAAATGATATTCACTTCAAATTTCAGTTCCTTCTGTATGTGCTGGTCACAGATGACATAAGACAACAGAAAAAAAAAGACAAGATACAACACTATTCTAAAATACAAAGTAACATCTGCAAAGGTAAAACAATGCAATTCATGCATCCAGTGCTCAGAGAAAGATCCCAAATTTCTGACTTTCTAAAGTGGCAAATCAGGAAGTAATGAACATCAATGGGTCAAATGAAACATCAGCAATAATTGAAACCTCATACAAAGTTCATCTTCTTCTAAGAATTTATGCTATATTCTTAAGTGATATGTACCATGCTTTTAAATGTTGAACCATCAGATGTTGCACAATTAGGTGTGATGCATCAGATCTACCAGTAATTTCAATATTTTGCAGTTCAGGTCACTAGTGCAAATAACCTATTTACGAAAATTGTTTAATTACATTTGCACCAAGAATGAAGGCTGAGTCAAAATATAAGTGTTCATGTTTTTACCTTTGAAACTGTAAGAAGCTTTGATTACACAATCAGGTATATCAACATAGGTTCCGAAATAAAGTTTGGTCTCTGTACAAAGTACAAGAGTCAGTGTTGCTATTGGAGCTCAAACAAAAATTGTTTTATGCATGTGAACTTCAACAAAAGTTTGTATAAAATCAAGCAAAACTTTACGAATTTTTGTGAGATTGTGGAATATTATTGCATAATCTCATGTAGTCATCGGGCCACGTTGAAGGTTTTAAAAAAATACAGACCAACACTGTCTGGCTAAACTTCAATATGCTTCAGCTGCCAATCCAAAGCTGTTTTCCTCAATACATAACTTGACAAGTAACTTTACCTCTGCCATGATGCACCCGGAGCTGGACCGAATTTATTATTGACTGCATAGCTTTTTTAGCTGATTTACAGGCAATGAAAAGCATTGTGATGTTTTCATTTCATTGAAAATTTTTAACGCCACTTAAGACAATAGAAAGTTAACCAAGGTAAAAGTTCGATCTACCCTGTGATCAACCATGGTTTAGGACGGTAACCATGGTTGAGATGACAGATATATCAAGTCCACTTGCGATTGCATGGTATCTTGCACCCCGTGGTGTCCAGATTGCATCAGTCTCATTTGGTAGTGTTTTCGACAATGTTTGTTTTCATGGCAAAAAAGTAAGCCAAATCAGGACCAGCTACAATACGCTCAAATGTACGTCTAGATAGTCTGAAGCTCTCTTTCCACCATTTTTGAACAAAATTTCCGTCCACAAGGATTTCAAACCAGAATTGGTTAGCGAAGTCATTAAAAGCGCTTCCTCTCTCAGTGATTTCTGAAAGTTGTGCGGTTTTGGAATTTGAATCGCCTGGTTAGCCGGCTAAATGAATGGAAACAGAAGTCACATTTAACTAGAGAATGTTGGTCTGTAAACAAACACCCACGAGACCGAACACACCTGAATATCCGAACACACCTGAACATCTGAACACACCCACAAGACTGGCCACCATGTTATCTGGAATGAGGTCAAGTTTATTGATCGAGATCCTCACTGGTACACACGTAGGGTCAAGGAAGCTATTCACATAAGACTTCACCCTAATAATATCAACAGGGATAGTGGAATTGAAATTCCTGAGACATGGATACCCACGATCAAGAAACACAACAACAGGAGAATGGTACAACAGCGGACCACCAAGGGAACAGCTACTCGCCGGAACAACGGGACAATAGGAGGATCGAAATGCACCAATCACAGCCGACCTTTGTGATATAAATGATACCGTGCAATCAGTCGACCTTATTGCCCGAAGAAGACTAGCAGTAAGCAGTCGAAACGTCGCGATCTACATCTCCAGTGACTACATCGTGAGACAAACGATAATACACTTTATTATTGCATCTACCACGATGAATGACAACCTTTTCCTTGACATTGACCTAGAAAGAATGTTTAGCTAGTTAATCAGCCTAGTGAAGAGCAGTTTATTTATTTTACATGGATGAAAATAATTATGTTGTTCAGGTTCCCTGTGGTCTGAGTTCATTGACAGTAAATTAAAGATAAAAAAACAGAACTTCACATTGACACGGAGCCTGAATTATGAAATTTTGCAAACCAAAGTGAATTTCATTTTGGCGAGCAAGAAGATTTTTATGAACGTAAATCAAATGGGAGCTTTTTGAAATCACTTACAGGCCAAAATTTAAGCTTGTTCTTTTGTTTACGTTTTGAATTCATGCTGAGTTAACATCAAAACATGACATAACAGTCGTACAAATGTATCTCATAGAATTATTTTTTCCAGAAAAAGAAATGTATTCTGTAACTTCTTTGATCTACTTGGTAACGGTTGCCTTTGCTGTGCAAAGTTCAAGAGAGTTTTCGTGTCAAATTCCTTTGTCAGGTCACATTACATGTAGGTCGCCTGCCTCGATTGTGCATGGTTGATTCTTCACTCTAATTAGTGGCCATAATTTCCTTTCAGTTGAGTCCTGGTAAACTTGAGCAGCAGTTATCTTCAAGCTAATGTAGACATCAGACCGAGAGGTGATTTGAAAACAAATTGCTCACTTTGATTTAGAGGTAATTTCTAGAACGCATCCACCTCAGATTCTTCCATGTAAAGGTTAGCTATAACTGTGAAGATAGGGCTCCCCATGGCTGCTTCAGAACAGGTGATAACTACTACGAATTGCAAACTTAAGGTCTGGAAGCAAAACGTAGATGACACTTTTTAGAATCTTAGATTGAAACAATGCTGATGGCTTTCTACAACATCTGAACAGTCAACATCCAACTATTCGTTTTATCATGGAAATCGAGAAAGATAACCGGTCAGTACAAAATGCAGACTGCAGACCAGGCACAAAATACAGACCGGGCACAAGCTGCAGACTGCAGACTGCAGACCGCAGACTAGGTGCAAAACACAGACCGAGAATAAAGACTGTTTATTCGTCAAATACCTGATAACATGTCATTTTATAACCTACCCAGTGTCACGCAATCGCTCTTCTGTGGTCACCTTTGACAAAAAATTTGGCCTGTTTCTTCATGTGTGTTGTTTTTAACAAAGCGTCAAGGTAATGTTAGTTCCAAATAGAATCTGAAGCTGTCATAGTCTTCCCACATCCCGTGCGAGGTCATTAGTAAACCCAAATAACATGTAATATTCATGAAACAATGATGGTCAAGATCAGTGTTTATTTTGTAGCCAAGTGCAGACTTACAGCCTGTGAGCAAGCTCTTTACAGGGTCAAGAAATGAGGAAGAAGACTTAAAGCCAAACTGTTCCTTCGTTATGGGTATCTGATTTTTTGAACAACCGTGCCCGTGTGTTGAGATCAAGATTTAATATATAGTATGCCAAAGCTAAGAGAATTCGTCCACTACAAAACCAAAACATTATTTAGAATCACTTGGCATTTCTGAACAAATACCTATGACAAGAAAGTTGTGCTGTACGTACATAAGAAATAGAGCTTCTTTCAAAAAAAATTAGACTGTTCACAGCCTCTCTATTTATACCCTGGTGAAAGAAAAAGCAAGTAAAGTGAGCTCAAGCACGTAGGGGTGGGGTTTGCGAGCTAAGTAAGCGATAAGTCAAGCCAAGTCTTCCATTTTGCGCTGGTGTCCAGTTATCTCCTGATTCTATCCGCATGTTCAACGATAGAATAAAATACAAGAAAATAGAGGGCTGTGAACAGTCTACTCAAACTTGCCTTAATTACAATTTCTAAACATTTTAAACATTTCAAACAAATATAAATTAAATTCTACTGAAAACTATTTCATGTTTGTCCTTTATTTGGTAACAATTCAATACATCTACATGTATATATAAAATACTTGCTAAACAACCATTATCCTCATAGACAATGGTTCATTCACTCATTGGCATTTACCGATAGGTACAACTAGTATATGTGTTGTTATTTGATACTAAAATCTTGTGTGCTAAGTGTCAAGACAATGAAAGCTTTTTCAAAATTTTGTTTAAGAAAGAATATGGCCAAGAATAATCCCCAATTTGGAAGACGACCACAGAAAACACTTAGTAAGTTATAAAATGGCAGGTTACAGCATGTTAAACTTATTACTTGAAAACAACAGTGGAAGATGACCACGGAAAAGCAATTGTGTGACATTTGGTCAGTTTTAAAATGACATGTTACAGTAGATCACATATTTGACGAAAAAACAGTCTTCATTCTCAGTCTGTGTTTTGTATGTAGTCCGCAGTCTGCAGTCTGCATCTTGTACCTAGTCTGCATTTTGTACCCGGTCTGCAGTCTGCATTTTGTTCTGACCGGAAAGATAACATCATTCCCTTTCTTGACACGTCAGTAACAAGGGACGCAGATGGTCTTCTCACTACCACTTTATACAGAAACGAACACACACTGACAAAAACCTAGCCTACAACTCAAACCATCCTCAGTCAATGAAGCATGGTATCGTGAAATACCTTTTTAATTGTGCTAAACACCTCATAAGGAAGCCTTCAGCTATCACTGAAGAAAGAAACACTTACAGAAGCTTATGAAAACAACAAGAGTAACAGCTAACTAAGAACCCACACAGGAATTTAAATCAACTGCAGCTTTACCCTATATCAAAGGTGTATCAGAGGTTCTCCGCAGCTGCCTACAACAACAAGGTGTGCATGCTGTGTTTAAATCTGACACAACTCTTAGGTCTTGCTTAGTGCGACCTGAAGACACCCTTGAACCAACAAAACAACTTAGACGGTGTTACAGTTTATAAGATTCCTTGCGAATGCGGCAAAGTGTATATCAGAGAAACAGGGAGAGCTAAATGTATGTGAGAGAGGTTAAAAGAACATGACAGAGACATACTGCTTGCTTGTATCCAAACCTCCACAATTTCAGAGCACACCAATGAGACGGGGCATTTACCAATTTAAAAAAAAGTCAAGTTTGATCGTGGCCCTCATTGGTACACACGAAGGGTCAAGAAAGCTATCCATATAAGACTTCATCCAAATAGCATCAATAGAGATACGGTAAATCCTCAAATTAGCGCCCGGGGTGCTTATTTCAAATTTATGAGAAGACGGGGGTGCTTAATCGAGGGGGGAGGCCGCTTATTAAATTTTTCCCAAATCGTGGCCTGACATGATCATTTTTTAATACATCATATCCACATAAACAACAGCATATGCCGTTTATCGACATAAAAAGCTGATCCCAAAGTTAAAATCGCAGCACCATTAGTACTTGTATTTTTTTGCCAAACTTAATGTGTTCACGAACTGAAACAATGTACAAATCTAATACTACACGACGAAAACTATACATCCTTTGTTGTCTCATTACTCGTCTACAAAATAGGGGAGGGGAGGGGGCGCTCATTTGAGGGGGGGCACTTATTTTAAATTCTGGCTGATGGGAGAGGCGCTTATTTGAAGTGGGCACTTATTTCGGGGGGGGGGGGCGCTAATTCGAGGATTTACGGTAGTGGAATCAAAATTCTTGAAGCATGGATACCTACAGTCAAAAAGCAATACTGCCGGTCAGTTACAATGCGAACCTATGAGGGAACAGTGTCACAAGTCAGAATAATAATGAGGATCGAAATGCACCAACAGCAGCGAACCAACGTGCTACAAATAGCGACATGCAACAATCAACCTCATCGCCTGATGAAGACTAGCAGTGTAGCAGTTGAAATGTCACGATGAACACCTTGAAGTGACTCCATTGTAAGACAATTAAGTAAAATTCATCTGTCCTATCATGCACCATGATAAATAATACACACATCTTTAACTTACAGATATTTCCTCCTATTGACGTAAACTGGTAGATTGAAGTAACTGATGGACTAAACTGAAACTCGATGCAATTGACACAGTTGCTGCATGATATAATCTGTACTGAACAAAAATCTTATGCAACGAATCACATGTATTTTACATATGCGAAGCCATGAGCCGCCTGCGCTACTCACGGCTTGTGGCTTTGGCGCTCACCACTCGCATGTCACACTCGCAGCCACACTTGTTTTGCTTTCTTCATTGTGCTCTTGAGAGCAAAAGAGAGACTGCTCGCAGTCTATTGAGAGCATCAAGATCAACAATGTTTAGTTGCTCTTGTGCAGTCTAGGAGCCTCTACAAGAACGATCTTCTCTATGGGACGTTCCAGAGCTGAAGACCTGGTTTTCAGCCTGACTCTCCTCACAAGCCTGTCTCTCTGGTTTGGTTTTACTTCCAGGATGCGATCAAGGGGCGACAAGTTTTCTACCATGAGTACAATGTCTCCAGTTTTAAAGAAACACCTTTATCTTTACAGTGATTGCCTTCTCACTTATAGCAATCAAACTCTCAGATACTCACTTTTAAAAACAAGCTCCAACCAAATGGAATAAAACTAAGCATAATCTCATAAGCTCATAATCAATTAATACTTAAATAAATTAATTAATCAATCAATTTTTATACTTTGGCAACTGACATTTTTCACTGGTGGTCAACCAAAAATAACCTTTCAGTGGCCAAATGGCCACTGAGGAAAAAGGTTAACTTGGAGGGTTGCAGAATCTCACATCGGGGGATTAAGCTGAGAATCAGAGATGACTGACATTTCAGGCTATATACCTCCCAATCAAATATGTTTCCCAATTGAAGCAGAACATGTCATGTGTGAGGGGTTATAACTCACAAAGTCCCTAGGGAAACCACAACTTAAACTTTTGACTTGCATGTGATTAGGTCATGTACCTTGAGACCGTGACATTGTTTCTAGCCAGCATCAAGCAAATAATGAACGAGTGACAGTCAACGAAAACCCTAACATCCCCCACCCCACCCCACCTCAGGACAAGGTGGAGATTTGGAAAAGTCTTGCTCAAATGTTGAATAAGGATGCTTCATTAAGTCAAAACATAACCTAATACCCCACCCCTGGGGGCTTTGTTAGATAGCACTTGCTTGTTAATAGCTTGATTGTATTTATTCCACTCCCTGTCCTTTGAAAGACTTTGCTCTATTTCGAATTCTCATGGGAAAAAGTGAAGCGTCATTTTTGTGAGTGGTCATTTGTTCACTTTTCTTGTCCCTGTGTGGTAACTAGTTAACTACCCAATCATTAATTAATATGTAACAATCAGAGAGTGTTCACCCTTGAACATTGAAAATATATCAGTTTGGCTTCTTCCCTTTTTCCTTTTCTTCTTTCTTGAACCCATGAAGAGCTTGCTCATAGGCAATAAGTCTGCATTTGGCTACAAAATGAACACTGATTGATCATTGTTTCTTGAATATTGCATGATATCTAGCTGGGGCGGATCCATGGGTGGTTCGGTTGGTTTGTTCAAATCCCCTAAATGAGATAAAAAATTGTTTAAATACGTGCCATTTCTGACGAGAACCTTTGTGGGCAAACATCGCAAACAAATAATATATTCTATCTTCGGAAAGAAGATTAACTTGAAGAGAGCAAAAATAATCTGGATGGATGAGAGTCTTTTCCTGGTTTTAAATACCTAATGCTTAGTCTAAAATCCATTTTATTTAGCACTTCCTTCTTTTATTTGTCTACTTGGTAAAATAACATGTGATTCATGTTCCTGTCAAATTCTACATGGCACCAAAAGTAACAGTTTTTCTCTTGACAGATTTCACAAGTGAGGTGCTGTTGCTTAGGCCAGAAGCTCAGCCTCTTTGTTAATCAGCTCATTAGTGAGTTGTGCAGTCATTCACAAAGCTAGATTTCGACTGCCACTGGTGCACAAAACCCAAGGAAAACCATTTTTCTAAAAGGAGTTAGTGTTTAATTTGAATTCCGTCAGAGTTATGTAGAAAAGCCAGCAGCAAATTAATCATTTTTTCGGAACTGTTAGTACGTATGTCATCAGGAAGGTAAGCATTATTGTTAATACCTGAACGTATTCCTTGTTTACATAGCTCAAAACAGAGATGATTTCAAAGATATTAAACAACCAACAATCGTCCCTCAAAACCCTGGACATTACATTTCCAAGACCCAAAAGAAGTCCGGGAAGGGGGGGG
>Ga0099806_1129063_pt1 | contig 10978 bp, 10 predicted proteins | sample OrbCnscriptome_3_FD_81147 | JGI IMG/M metagenome (GOLD analysis project Ga0099806, IMG submission 81147) | Metatranscriptome of coral microbial communities from Puerto Morelos, Mexico - Orbicella C C metatranscriptome (Eukaryote Community... | ecosystem: Host-associated > Invertebrates >... | reverse complement strand
CTGTTCCAGCAAATGTTTTCCTTGCTTTTTCTCCCATCTCTTTCTTTCAAGTTCCTCCTTTAAATGAAGGATCTCTTCATCTTCTTCCTCGTCTGAAGAGTTCACATCATCGCATTTCATCTAAATGATGTTAGATCACATACATGTAACTGTAGTACAAGAAATTGACTAGAAAGATGCTTTAGCTAGAAAACTCAAGTAGACGATTTTGAACTGCCTGCAAAGGATTCACAAGCTAACCATGCATTCTACATTTGACAAGGTTTGGTGAATAAATTCATTGTTACTTATATCTTTTTTGGTTATCTCCTGTAGTTATAATTCTCTGTTGTTGTTTTTTTTTCTATAAAACAGAGAAAAACAAACCAACCAAAGTGATAAATTGTGTGCCTGGAACAGAAGACAAGAATGAAATTGTGTGCTTAAATACCGTAATCTGATTATAATTCCTGGGCTTATACAATTTCGTAAGCACTTTTAGATGCGTCTATATTCAAGGGGGATTATAACCAGAACAAAAACAAAAAACGTTTTGAGCTAAAGCTGCACATGTTGATCAATATAGATTTTTCATTTACTGGTATATAAGCTTCAAAAAATTGTAATAAAACATTTTCAAAACAATGAAAGCTAGGGGGTCCTATAACTGGATGTATTGTGGTTCGGTTTAAAGGTACATGGGCTTATAACTGGGGGGCTTATTAGCGGCAGTTTACAGAATACAAATAAATGGATTTCTCACCAGCTGAGCTTGCGAAAGAGGCAAGAAATGAGGTTCTCACACACTGAAGTGGGGGCTGGGCCTGAGTTAGATATCACGTGTCATGCTAGGTCTCGTGACTCAGTTTTCTGTTTCTTGCCAGACGAGCAACAGCTTTTTTCGTCTTATTTTTTGGTTTCGAGATTTGTTTGTCTCTAACATGCCTTCAAAATCCAGAGCAGCTCAGTGATTACTTCCTCACACCCACAGTCCCGAAAAATCTGGCAGAAAACAATCGAGAAAGGAGCTGGATGCTGCAGAGAATCGACAAACCAAAGATCATTCTTGCAGCTCGAGGAGTTCCCGCCATCAGTTTCAATCTCCTTCTAGGGAATGCCACTCGTGTTTGGTTGTTCCAGACACACTCCGGCCTGGGCCCAAAAGCTCTTGGAGGCACAAAATAAGAGCAAAGAGCAGCTTCAACATGTGGAAAATGAACTGAAATCTCCCCCACAGTGATAAGCCTGACCGAGCAAAATCTCCTCAGCCCGAGTTTAAATACCAGTGGAACAAAGTTCAGTACAAGCTGAATGCGCAAGTCCTCAGAAAACTGTAAGAGGCTGCCGCCGCTAGCAACAAAAAGGAATGTAACGAAGTGCTCGATGAAAGTAAGAAGCTTTTAAAGGAAAGGAATAAGCATATTATGCTAGCTGAAAAGTTTGCTTGGGAGGCTATGGATTTTTACAATCCAGGAGCCCCTTGCATGTGACTCGGATGATGAGATATGCTCAAGCGAGCAGTGAAAGAAAGCAAAGCGTTAAAATTGGCGAATAAAAAGCCCACAAAACCTCACTCACAGCAAGCCCACCCTCAGCGGCCGTATAACTCCCACCAGAATTCCACCATGACTAGGCATGTGGTAATTTCCGCCTCAAGGCCAAACGTCAAGTCGGGGCCAACAGATTCGTGTTTTCGATGGCATGCTGGAGTTCTAGACATTTTGCTCTGAACTGCCAGGCAGCCATACCCCTGTCCTCATGCGGAAAGACACTTTGATCAAGCATCTCAAGGGTGTTCAGTTGTACAATCTGATCAGCGCTGTGATTACAATGATCCTGTGGCTTTGGCCAGCAGTTTATTTGATATGTATGGTAAATTAGGCATTACAGAGCATGAAATGAAAGATGATGTTTACAGTAGTGCTGTGGACTTCACCACTGTTGGAAGCCCAGTCTACAAGTTGTTGTTTGCCTGATAACAGTTGTACACAGGGGCCAGTCCATGTAAAAGGTCGTTTGAAGGCCCATTTAGATTTTTGGCAGGGGATTAAGTTGAACCAGTGGGCTATATCAGTTATAAGAGATGGCTATGCTCTCCCATTTGTGAACCTGTTCCAGCTAGGAACAAAGTGAAAAACCAGAAGTCTGCTTTGGAAGAAGCAAGTTTTGTTTCAGAACAAATCATAGAATTGCTTTCCTCAGGTTGTGTGATAGAGGTCAACCAGTCAGAGGTTCAAGTTATCAGTCCGTTGGGGGTGGTTAAGAACAGTAGCAAGAAACCGTTGATCCTAGATCTCCGATATGTTAATAAGTATTTCAGAATCTCCAAGTTCAAATATGAGGACATCCAGACAATGCACGATATTTTCTCTTTGGGTGATTGGTTTTTCAAGTTGGACTATAGATCAGGGTACCATCATGTGAACATTTTTCTATCCCACCAAAAATTTCTGGGGTTCCATTGGACTTCGCAAGGGCAAAAGAAGTGGTTTGTTTTCTCAGTTCTCCCATTTGGTCTGGCATCTGCCTCTTTGTTTCCACAAAAGTCCAAAAAGCCCTTGTTAAACACTGGCAGGAACAGGGAGTCAGAATTTTCACATACTTGGACAATGGGGCGGGGGCAGGAAGGAGCCACACCACAGCATTAGCAGCATCCAACATGGTCAAGGGGGACATAGCTGCTAGTGGTTTCATAGCCCACCCCAAGAAATGCTGCTGGGAACCTACCAAGTGGACGACTTGCTGAGGTTTTCTCTCAACCTGAGTGAAGGTAGCATCCAGGTTCCCCAGATTGCATTGCCTGTCTGCAGGAGAGAATTAAATGTTTGTCTAATGGTACCCCCACTGCAAGGCAAGTGGAGAGCTTGGCGGGGACAGTGGTTTCAACGGGACTGGCCCTCGGTCCTGTCAGCTGTTTGTGAACCAGGACCTTGTACCTGGATATTTTGTCAGGAGAGTTCTGGTCCCAGTGCATCACTCTCTCCACAGGGGCAGTTAGGGAGGTCCAGTTTTGGAAAGATGGTTTTCCTCAGTGCAATGGGTGACCAATTTGGGAGGCAGATCCGAATATTGATGTCATCTCCTATTCAGAAACTAGTGACTCAGGATATGGGGGTTACTTTGTGGACATCGCAGGCACTGAAGTATCAGGCTGCTGGTCAGAGGTGGAAAGCAGGGAGAGTTCCACATGGAGGGAACTTGGAGGTACAAGGCTGGTACTCCTGTCAGTTGTGGATAACCTTTCAGGGAAAACAGTATGTCACAGAACTGACAACATGAATGTCGAAAATATCCTTAAGAAGGGAAGCCCAGGCCCAAAGCTACAGTACATGCTGAGGCCGTTGCTATCTACACTCTCTGTGGGCAGCACAATATTTGTTTAGAACCAAAGTGGATCCCCAGGGAATTAAACTTTTAAGCTGATACGCTTTCCAGACAGGTGGACTATGACAATTATATGCTTTACCGAGATATTTTTGCAGCCTTGGACATGGTCCCCACACCGTCGACCAGTTCTCAACATTCAGGACATGCCAAGTCCCTTGTTTTTGCAGTCGCTGGCTTAACCCCTGCACTGAAGGAATCAATGCATTTACTCTTTCTTTGACAGGGGAGAATAATTGCTTGTTTCCTCCACCCTTTTTGAACTTGGAAAATGTTATTTTCCAAGTTGTAGTGGTGGAACAATTTCACTCCATCACTCCTTCACTTCCTGTCAGACATTTGGAAACCCTGGGGAGGGGAGACTCCCATATGAAAAGGCACAGGATGCTTGTCAGAAAATATGAATTTAACTACTAAGGGACACTAATGCAGACGTTGCTTGAGCTTTATTAGATCCCTAAAAGATACCACTTAAAATGGAATAGGTTCAATCACTAGCCACTGTTCAAAAAAGGATCCCGTGTGCACTTGTAGATCCAATTCGCGTACTTGAGAGATCAGCAGAAATCAAGCCCAAAAACAGAAATTAAATGAGAGCATTTCTTTTATTATTATTTCCTCAAGTGCACCCCAAAGGATACTTTGACAGCTAAAAATGGTGGCACGGTAGCCTGTGAGAGGCATTATTGGCCTATGAGTGGACTTGTTGGCCTGCACAAAGCATTATTTACCTGTGAGAGGTGCATAATAGTCTGCTTGAGGCATCATTGGCCTGTCGGAGGCAGGTGTTGGCCAGCCTGGGCCTGTGAGAGGCATTATCAGCCCATGTGAGTAATATGTCGGCCTATGAAATACTGTACACTAAAAGGTGTACTTTCTGCAGTAACTGTTTTTAAGACAACTACCTACCTTGGTCCATGTAGTAACCTGAAACTGAATGTTTGTGGGATCAAAAGTTTTTCTTTTTACCTGGCAGTGCCTAGCCAAAGAGCAGTGGAATACAGGGAGTAAACTGCATTTAGACCAGTAGTACCCGGCATTTGGAGGGGTCTGTATGTTAATAACTAACTTACAGCATCACTAAACTCAGGAAAATCTAAAAGGATATTGGCGCTATATAAATATTTTATTATTATTATTATTATTATTATTAAAGACTTCTATATAGTTCTTTGCCAGCTGCCCCCACCCTGAGGGATCTAAGGCACAGTTGCCAGCCGGAAGTGCGTTCACTAGCCGAGTCAATACCTGGTTTGTCATCATCCAGGACAGAGCTCCCAGTGCTGTTAAGAAATACTTGGTTGCTTTTCCAGCATGGCAGAAGTGAGCAGAACCCAGAGGCATCAATGTCTTTCCTACATCAGGTCCTGCATTTGCCCTGTACTTAGTGCATCTGCTGCACACCAAAGGATCATTGGCTTCCATCCAAGCAGCAGCCTTTGGGGTGGCTTGGGCGCACCAAAAAGCCTGCTTACTGTCCCCATCTCATCACACCCTGAAGAAACAACTGCTTGAGGCGTGTGTAAGAATACTTGGAACTTGTCCCAAAAACAGGAAAATGCCAATCACAACAGACCAAGTAAAAGAAATGGCACTTAAGTTTGGCACATGGAAATCTCAGTGAGCTCCAGATAACATGCCTTATTTCCACTGGTTTTGCAACATTTCTTCGCTGGGATGATCTTAAAGATCTTACACGTGGAAACCTGCTAACGACCAGCAACCACATGTCCATCTCCTTGATGAAGAGAAAGAACGACCACTTCAGGGAGGGGTCTTCAATCCTGGTTGCACGCACCAGCCCTTCTTCCTGTCCCATAGCAATTATGGAATGGTTCCTACTCGCTGGCCAGCACCAAGAAACCGACTACTTACTCAGAAAGATACATGTGTGCCATCCCAAACGTGGTTTTTCCCTCCACCTGCAACCGCTGACTTATCCAAGAGATGGTGAGTTGTTTAACAAGTGTTTGAAAACCGTTGGGCTTAATCCCAAGCAGTATGGTCCACACAGCCTCAGATTCAGTGGGGCTTTGCAGCAGCCACGGCTGCTATCCCAGACAGGCTGCTCATGCGTCATAGCAGCTGGCGTTCGGAGTCAGCTAAGAACATGTACATTCAGGAAACAGAAGAAACCCTCCTTGGGGTTTCCCGAGCACTCCACCTATAAGATCCATTTGTGACAGCTTTTCTTTTCAGGACTGTGTTTTTCAGAGGAGACATTTTTTAAGTTCATCTGAACTAAGTTCTTTGCGTGAACATCTCCAGTCTTGTTGTTCTGTCCCAACCAGTGGGCTACTACAGAGCATGACATAGTTTTCGTTTTATTTATATCATTCACTAACTTGCTATTTTTATGCAGGGTCCAAAAATAACAGTGTTACTTAAAACTACCGTTTTTCAAGACAGCTTTGAGTTTTACTGTGGTATTTTACATTGAATTTCATTCATTTTTAATTCCACAATACATTGAAGTAACAAACATGATGATTTTACTTTTCTTGTCAACATTTGTAACTTGATACTTGTTTTCCTTGCAAAGGTATGTAACATTATACCTTTGAAAACATAAGGAAGATGTGCTCGCTTTTTATTTTATTTTTCCCACTGGCGATTGATGGAATAAAGTTAAGTAACTGATGAAAAAATCGAAGTGAAATGATTTTGTTTTATTCAAAACAATTCATTTTACTGATTAAACAAGAACTAATTTTATTATCAAAAAGTCATGTCAAGTAATGGAGTCTTGTGACTGAATAGTGCACAAAAGTCAACAATCGGCACTGAGCTTCCACATGTATCCAAAGCATCCAAATGCATTGCACACTCTATCTTTCTATTGTCCAGTGCCATCTCAGCTATGCAACCCAAGTATGGTTGCCACAGTCCATTGGCTTACTACAGTGAGTTGAGGCTTCCTTCCTGTTGCAATGAAGCCTATAAGACCCGCCTCCAACTAACAAATCTGTTACCTATTTCATACTGGCATGGATTTTTGGATATAGTTTTTTTTCTATAAAACTGTAACAACTTAGTTTTGATAGATAGTGAAGCCCTGCCTGTAACTAGACCATCAACAAGATTTACTAGATCACTGAGCAGCACTGCTATCATTTATATTCCTAAGCAAAGTAGAACTCTTACTTATCAACACTCATTTTTCATACGTACATGCCGCACATGGAATGCTCTGCGCCCCCGAGTTACACACAAGTCTCATCTCTCTAGCCTCATTTAAACGTCTACTACTTCAATATCACAATAGGGTTCTAGATCTGTGTGACGTTGACAACATAAGAACCTGGAGAATCTGTCCCAGGTGCAACATAGCAAGGACTCTCCTGTGCCGGCCGTCATGCTGTTTCTAGCAATTTGAAATTCTGTTTTGTCTCCTTTTGATTTTTCTTGTTTATATATGCGTAGCTTTAGTTTAATTCTTATTAACGAGGGATCCACTGTAATTGGCAAGGTTGTAGTGGTCTCCCTGCCTAATAAAAATCTTATGTACTGTATATAGGTATTTTAGTTAGACGAAGTTCAATAAATAAGAAAAGTGCATTCTTATTCTGTTATCACCTTTAGTGTTAACAATAAAACCACTTCAAAATAATTAATACACATTGTTATACCTCCCAACTCAAATACGTTTTCTGATTGGAGGAAAACATGTCATGTGTCATGGGTCAAAACTTACTAACATCCTGGGGTGAACAAAACTCACTAACTCCCTAGGGAAACAACAACTTGAACTTTTGACTCACACGTGATCAGGTCGTGCTCCTTGAAACCGCGGCGAATTTGTGGGCCAGCCGGCATCAAGCACATGATTTCTTCACAAATGATTTCTTTGCAGACCCTTAATGTTACCCTGGGCTTTGTCTCAGGTAACATTGAGGGTCTCGGGGAAACAAAACTCACTGTTTCCTTTGGGGCCAGTCATTAAGTGCTTAATGATCTTCATTGTTGAAAGCCCAATCACTTAAAAAAAGTTTGTTGTTACAAACATAGTGGTGGGCATTCAAGTACTCAAGATTCCAATCATTGAAGGCATTCAAGGCATTCTGTCCACAAGGTTGATCAAAAAAGATCAGCCGCAATAAGAAGATTGATCAGATGAAGGCAGTGCAGTAAGTTGCCTATCATGGGGACCAATAACTACCCTGGGCACTATAGCTTGCTCTTAGTTTATTTACAGTTTATGTCCCATAACCTGGAATTTCACATCATCAACAAGCCAGTAATGCCATTGCTTGGTCTTACGGACTCCTTAATATCATTCAGTTGCACAGCCAGGTCCATGAGGTTGACACCATCAGTGCCTTGCGCACAGCAATACTTGGTAAGTACAAACTTAAGATTTATCTCAAGGTGATCTTGGCAATTTACAATTCTCAATTTCCAAAATATGAGGCTGGACACCAACGTAACCCCTGTTATCAGGCCATCATCCAGAGTACCCCTTGCAATGGAGGAGAGCGTTAGAAGAGAACTTGATAGGATGGATAAGATTGAAGCAATCACACCAACGTGTGAACCAACTGAGTGAGTCTCACAAATGGTGGTGGCAAAGAAAAAAGATGGCAGTATTCCCATCTGCATCAATCTGAGGGATCTCAATTAAGCCCTAAAGAGACCCCATTATCCTATGAGAACGGTTGAAGATGCCCAGTGCCACAGTATTATCTACCCTCGATGCAAGAAGTGGTTTTTGGCAAATCAAACTTGACTGAGAATCTTTATTACTCACAACTTTCAAGACACCATTTGGAAGATTCCGGTTTCTACGCATGCTGCGCATGCCGTTTTGCATCACTTCTGCCTCAAAAGTCTTCCAGTGTGCGATGGAAGAGCTGCTTGCTGGGGTATCCCTGTGCCATCATCATTGATGACCTGTTAGTATGGGGTGAGGGAACAGCACACCATGATGCAAACTTAAAGAGGGTGCTACAAAGGGTACAAGATATTAGCCTGAAACCAGCTCCAAAGAAGTGGACGTTCTGCCTCAACCCAGTGTCCTATGTTGGCCATCAGTTCACAAATGGTGGTCTCAAGCCTGATGAAGCCAAAGTTGCTGCTATTAAAGAGATGCTGACACTGGATGAGCCAGAGATACTGCATCAATTTTTTGGCATGACCAATTATCTCCACAAGTTCATTAGCATCTTTAGTGAGAAGACTGCGCCACTACGCAAATTGCTGTGGAATGACACACACTGGAGTTGGGAGCCAGCAGAGCAACAAACTTTGAAGGCCTGAAGACAGACATCTCTCAACCTCTGGTCCTGAGGTACTTCGACTCCTTAAAGCCTGTCACGCAGTCCATCAATGCCTAAAAGAGCAGTCTTGGTGCTGCGTCTTTAGAGGATGGTTACCCTGTGGCGTATGCCTAATGAGCCCTAATGGAAGCTGAAATTCGATATGCACAAAATTAAAAGGAGCTGCTTTCTGTTTCGTTTGCATGCAGAAAATTTCATGATTTCATCTATGGTTGACAAACCACCATTGAGACCAATCACAAGTCTCTTACAGCAATTGTAAATAAGCCTCTTCATTCAACCCCCACCCGTCTTCAGCATATGTTCTTGCAGCTTCAAAAGTATGATTTGAAGTTTATCTACAAGAAGCAGACTGAATTTTGCGTGGCAGACACATTGTCATGCACCTACATCGATGAGAATTCCGATTTCAAGGCTGATAAGCAGATTGACATCCTGTCCCTTAAATCAATTTCTCCTGAACATGTGGCTGAACTCAAGAGACACACTCTTGCAGATCAGGCTGTGATGCAGAGAGTTTCTCATTTCATTCCTAATGGCTGGCCAGCAAAGCCCAAGAGTGTACCCCCAGAGGTACAGCCATACTTTCCAATCAGAGATGAGCTGATCATGAACGATAGAATCATTTTAAAAGGCCTGAGAGTTGTGGTTCCACAAGCCTTGCATGAAGAGTATATTCAACAACACCACAAGGGGCATCCTGGGATAGATGCTACAAAGAGAGGAGCAAGAGAAACCGTGTATTGGCCTTCTTTGATGCTCAATATCGATTGTGCCATAGCATCATGCCAGCCTTGCAATAGTGCCAAAACCTCACCAGCAGAAAGAAGCACTCGTTATTTAACCAGTTCCAGATCTCCCATGGCCCCTTGTGAGCACAGACTCATTTGACTGGAATGGATTGCAGTACCTGATACTCGTCAACTCCTACCTGGTTGGTTTGAAATGAATACCCTCAGTGACTTGTCGTCTAAACCTGTGATCACAAAGATGAAACACCATTTTGCTGTCCATGGCATTTCATTAAATTAAATTAAATTAAATTAAATACTTAATTGGCCACTCCTCATTGGGGCTCTTCAGGACCAATGTAAACAAACAATGATAAATATGATAAATAAATATTCAAATAAACATAACTAGGTTAAGAATCCAACTGGCGCGAGGCAGACCAGTTGGCTATTTACAAGCGCAGCCAAGAAGTTGAACTCGGGGCTACTGAGAACAACATCAGCTAGCGGTCAGAACGGGATTTGAACCCAGGACCTACGGCTTTCAAATCCGGCACTCTAACCACTCGGCCATGCTGCCTCCATCCAAGTTGCTAACTGACAATGGTCCACAATTTGCAAACAGGGAATTCAAAAGCTTCAAGCCAGCAAATGGAGTCTTGAGCATATCACTAGCAGCCCTTACTTTACTTAGTCCAATGGTTTTGCAGAAAATGCAGTCAGACAAGCCAAGACCTGCTAGAGGAATGCAAGAAGGATGGTTCTGACACCTTGGTTGGCCTTCTTAACCTTGGGAATGTTCAAAGAGATCAAGTCCTAGGTTCTCCTGCGCAGTGGTTGATGTCGTGGCATACCAAATGTGTTATTCCTGTTGCAAAGGAACTCCTTACTCCCAAAGCAATCAACAGTAAGCACATAACCTCATGTTTGAAGCTTAAATGCCAACAGCAAAAGTCATATCACAATCAGAATGCCAAACTCGTCCATGTTTCTCTGTCCACAGCAAGTTGTGCAACTTCAGACTGACAAAGGATACCAGAAAGGGGGCATCGTCAAGCAACCCCCTGCAAAGCCACAGTCGTACATTGTTGAAGCTGAAGGAAAGGAGTACCACAGAAACCGAAGACATCTCCTGTTTGTTCCAGAACCAGCTCCTTCAGAGGTCTCTTGCAAAGACTCCGACAAGACCCAGTGGCCCAGAGGGATATGTCACGAGATATGGAAAGATAATTAAACCAAATCCAAAGTTTCAAGAATTTGTGATCATAAGACACTGACTTTAAATGAACTGCTTTTGCTTTCACTTATTTTCTTTTCTCTACTAAGCTGAAGCTTTGTGTATTTATCTTGCAAAGGGAAGTATGGAACAAGCATGGAACGAGCGCGTGAATGTATCTGTGTAGAATGTGCATGGAGAGTGTGGGAACAAAATGCAAATCAATTTTGTATTACATGCATGTGAATAAATGGACTTGTTGGCTGAGGATGTCTCTTGAAAATTACAATATGCATAACTTTAACACATACCATAGCAGAATAACAAGCTACAACATACCTGTTCAATGGCAGCAATCAGTGCTTCAGATATACTAAAATGGGCATTCTCCT
>Ga0099806_1171809_pt1:7500-10999 | contig 10999 bp, 10 predicted proteins | sample OrbCnscriptome_3_FD_81147 | JGI IMG/M metagenome (GOLD analysis project Ga0099806, IMG submission 81147) | Metatranscriptome of coral microbial communities from Puerto Morelos, Mexico - Orbicella C C metatranscriptome (Eukaryote Community... | ecosystem: Host-associated >... | reverse complement strand
TTACAAAGTGCGACAACTTGTTATTACAAAGTGTGACAGCTATTTTATTACAAAGTGTGACAAGTGTTATTACAAAGTGCGACAGGTATTACAAAGTGCGACAGTTTTATTACAAAGTGCGACAGGTATTACAAAGTGCGATGATTATTACAAAGTGCGACAGAACAAACCCCCTTTAAACTTTGTAAACCCTTTAAACCCGGCTGGGCCAGGCATACTTTGTTTCTACATTTTAGCTAAGCTCGATGTTTATTCCTTATATTCTAGGGCAATTTTTGTTGCCATTTCTTACAGTCCTACTTACAGGCTAACCGGCGTTTAATTGAGTAAGTCGTAACTTGATATACACATTTATTGCGCTCACTGCTTGACCAAAAAAAGGGCTGTAGAACTTTTTGTTTGCTGGCATTTTTTCCAAAAAAGATATAATTATGTGTAATTACATTTCCTTAGGTGATATTTTTTTACAGAATACCGTGCACAGGCGCTTTATGTTGCTTTGTGCTTTTATTTTGTTTTTTACTTCATTTAAAGCGAATGTTCTGAATCACATTATTTTCAGTTAGAATGATTTTCGTTTGAAACAGAACAGTAAAGAAGTGTTGGGTTTCTACTAAGTAATAAATTAAACACTAGCATTATTGAGGGATATAGGAAACTGAAGGCGGACGTTCCAGTTGAAACTTGTAGTACATTAACTATTTTAAGGAAGCAGGTATAATGGACCTTTTTGGTGATACGGCAGCCATTTTATACTCCATTGTTCCAAATAGAATTCAAAATGGCTGCCATATTGCTGAAAAGGTCCATTCAATAGCAATTAACTTTGAACGTTTGTAATTGAAACAATTTTGAGCTATGTTCCAACCTGGAGGTCTCCATATGTTGTGTTGTAATAGATCTTACTCGCTTTCTGGTTTTCTTTTTGCTTCATTTATTACAGACCAGGTTATGATACTTTTGAGAATTCTTTCTTTCCAATTTTCAGTCGCGTGCATACGAATGAACAGCTTACCTTAGTTGGATAAAAGAACAATTCTCTAAAGAATATCACATCTTAAATGAGAAAACAAAGTCACTCAAGTGATTTTTGTTTTGTCTTCCATTCATTTTAGTGACATAAAATAAAGCAACATATTTTATTCCTTACATCTGCAAATAGTGATGAGTGTTTTTAATTGGAAGGGGGTTTGCATTGGAATGACATGGTTATGAGCGTGGGGAGGCGGGAAAGTGAGGTGTGCTCCCCAAGAGATAGCATTTCAGCAGACAGCCAAAGCAAAACCGTATAAGAAAAGAACATTTTCTGGACTGTTTTACATTCAAATATTTAGGAACATAAATTTTATGGGACATGCAATATTCATTTCAAAAACAATACACTTCTCACAGTAGGTCAAAAGTACACAGACAAAGTTTTTCAGATGGTACATGGAAAGTCCCAAAATGTGTCAGGTAACAAAACAACACACCCTTACAATGCACAGTACGTTGGCTTTAGAATGTTTTCGTTTCTTCCCAAAATAAAATAGATGCCATGAAAGAAAACCAATGCACGACACGTTGGCTCTTGAATGGTTTTCTTTCTCACAAAATGTTTAATTTGCTTTTTTGATCGAGCAATGCGTTTCAGGCCGAGATGCTGAATTAATATTCATCGCAATATAAGTTAACAAAATTTTGGCTTCTCATTTTAGTGAGGAAGATTCATATTTTGTTTTCCATCAGACCCCGCATTTTCCACACCCCAGGACCCCTTACACGGGGACCCCGTACCCCGTAACCCATACCCTGGCACCGCATTTTCCACCTAGCCAATTACTCAGGCTTTGGAAGGAAAGCCAGAGTCATAAAATGCAAGCCTTTGTTGGTCGCCAAAAGGGGGTCATGGTCCCAGGGGTTCCATGCGTAGACGGTGGAATTGGGACGAGAATGCGACATTGCTTGCTCTTCATGGCAGAATGCTGTGTTTTGCCAAGAAAGTTTTGGCAATAATCACACCTTATACATTCATCTCACATACAAAGATATTGTATGAGTTTAAACTATGAAAACACTGACAAAAAATAGGCACTCAATGATGGTATGTGGCTACTGCTGTTACTATTTAAAACATGACAGTAAAGCAAATCATATCGCAATAAAACAAACCAAATCCAAAAACGTTTTTGGACTAGTGGCTTATTAAACCATGTGACTTGTTTCTTGCACCACGCAAAATATGTCGATTTCCAAATTTGTGAAGATAAGACTTTCGGTAATTTGAATTACATATCTTACCTCCAAGTTAGTTGGCTTTCTAGTAGGGTGCATGAAACAAAAATATCATTGTATGATATTGGAGGCAAATTGTGCGGGATTATTTACGAACAAATGTTCTTGCCAAGTCCAAAGGAAAATCTGCATTGACGATAGTTTAGCCAAATTTATTCCACTATTAGTTAAAATATACTTAACACTCTTAGCAATCGCCAATTCTGTTAGAAAACTGTCTCTGACTGCTAAGGAAAATCTTGTTGCATGACACCACTGACTAGACGAGTATGAAACCAAATAAATAGCAAAGCAGAATACTGCATCTTCCCTTATAAATGAGTTCCTTTTTAAAAATACTTCTGCCTTGATTCAGTAAAAAATATGTAGCTTGAATATTTCTTCATAAACTGTGTTAAAGGTTGCAAATTCTTGGAAGTTATCCGCAAAAAATGTAACTTGAAAGTTTATGCAAATTATTTGACACCTTGTCATAAACTGTTGTTCTTGCAAAGGAGTTTATCATGATATTCGTTTTGGCTCTCTCAAAAGAGATTATTCGCTCTCTAAAGGAGATCTGACTCTTGAAAAGGGTTTAAGATCGCATCACGGCAAAGATGTTTAGCTGCACAATTCACTTGGATCACCATGACCAGTAAATAAACTTCGTACAATTTCCACTAGGATGTACAATGTAATTGCCATGTTAAAGTTGTAGAGACCTGGAAAATTCTTTGCAAACAAGTTCTCCATAAATGCATAGACAGCTGTTCTTGATTCTTGAACCAAAATGGTTTAAACTCACAACTTGCGATTGGATTAGGATACTCAATGAAGCCAGTAATGAATACTAAATATCTAAGTGGAACTCTTGTGCTAAAATATCCTGATTCTTTTATTTGCTTTTATTGTGTCCAATACATGTACTAATAACGAAGCCTTAGTAAACGCTCTTAGAGCGTCTACTTTGAATGAAAACAAAATAAAGGTTAGTGAGAGAGTTAAAGGTGAAATGAGCAGACTAAGAACACAAGCAGGCCTTGTGCCTTTAGCAGTGTTACAGACAGACAATTCACCCCAAACAAAAACGATTTTGTTTCAGAATGTTAGATCTCTCCACCTCCCCATGGATGATGTACAAAGTGATTACAGCATTCAAAAAGCTGATGTCAACATTCTTGTTGAATCAAAACTTTGCTTGTCAGATAGAGAATTGATACATATCAGCTTTGTGAATTTATGCTTT
>Ga0099806_1171809_pt1:0-5000 | contig 10999 bp, 10 predicted proteins | sample OrbCnscriptome_3_FD_81147 | JGI IMG/M metagenome (GOLD analysis project Ga0099806, IMG submission 81147) | Metatranscriptome of coral microbial communities from Puerto Morelos, Mexico - Orbicella C C metatranscriptome (Eukaryote Community... | ecosystem: Host-associated > Invertebrates >... | reverse complement strand
GACTTTCTTTACCATCAGTGGTCTAAGCGCTTCAGGGATGATCACCTGATTCCCTTTGAAAAGAATACCATCTTGAATGGTAAATTCTTCTTTAAAGTGGAAGTAGTTCCTGATTTCAGGTGGTACTTCTTCTCTCTTATCAGGCTAACCAACCTTGATGACATTTTTCAGCTTCTGATCAAAACGAATGCAACCATGAACGCTACTGAGCAACTCTTTTTCTAACTGCGCATAATTCTTCTCAGTGTTTGTTAATGCTCTTGAGCTGAAAGCTACAGGCTGACCTTCCTGCATGATTACAGCACCAAGGCCAGACTCGGTGTCACACAGCAAGGTTACTTCTTTAGTGTTGTCGAAATACCTGAACATGTTCTCTTGTGATCAGCTGCTTCACATGGTTTAGTGCAATTTCATGTGCATCATCCCAATGCCATTCCCCATCTCTATCAAGCAGGCGTCTTAATGATTCTGCCACATCAGAAAGGTGTGGAAGAAATTTTCCTCTGTAGGTGATCATTCCAAGCAGTCTTTGCAAGGACAGTTTATCCACAGGAGTAGGCATCTTCACAATTGCCCTCACTTTGTTTGGATCAGGCTCCTAACCATCTGGAGTTAGCTAGTGGCCAATGTACGGTACTTCTTGCTTTCTTAAATGCAACTTCTCCGGATTGAGTTCAATCTTCTCGTGGCAATGCTCAAGGAGAGCAATTAAGAGCCACTGTCAGTAAAAATCAGTGTCATGTCTGCCATGTTTCACGCCAGTTTTCATTTTCACAAATAAGGAACAAGACAATACAATCGCTAAGATAGTATGGTAATTATAATGGTTATCTCTATGGCGTGAAAATGGCACAGTGGCTCCAATTTTCCTTGCAGTTTTTTAACATTTGTAATATAACAATCAAATGGACAAAGTTTAAGGAAATTTAAGACATTCCTTTTTCCATAGAATCACCTAAGCTGTTTAGCTTTTAGCTTCCACTTTAACCGTTTTGTTTTGAAAAATGTATTCAAACAACACACAGGAAATACAACCTAGCAGTAACACTTTCCAGTAAAAGGAAATCTGTGCCGCACATCTCCTGATTTAATTACCAACGAGGCATCTCTTCAATCCACAGCTCATGAGTAACAGTTATGCCTGGCCACATCAACTTTACTTCCTGAATTCTGTTGCTTGTACTATGTTTGTTATTGTATATTGATAATTTTGTGCTTTTGGAATTACTGGACTTATCTTGTATCAGAAATTATACAGTCAGCATGGATCACTAACTGTCAGCTGTAACATAAAAGGAGGCAATCAACAAACATTATTACACAGTTGTGGCATCTTTCCAGACTGTCTAGTACAGTTGCAAACCATATTCACATTCACTCGATAAAATTACAATAACAACCATTTTGTTAGAATTATACAAATAAACTGCCAATTTTGTCATGAAAGCATCTCAACGTCTTTCATTACTTAATAAATACCAGTTAAAAAGTAACCATCTAACCTTGCAATCCAGAAGTTACTGAGGAACACCATCCTAAAACATGCCATTTGAGAAACGATATTACAACAAGGAGCCCTGAGGAGTGATCCATTTTAATTAATTCACATTTCATGCAGATTTAATTCAATTAGAACATAGCTGAAAGCTGTCCTAGGCTTATGATTAAATGACAACATGAATGAATGTGAATTAAATTTAAGTGGCTTCCATTTTGGGCTCCCTGCTGTAACCTTACCAACCTTCTTACCCCTTTGAAGCGAACAAAAACATGTCAAGAAACAATTTAAAGCATTTTGCACAGAAATTTTAGTCTCTCAACTGTTTTAGATATCTTAAAATCATTCATTCCTGTGAATTTGTCTGAATTTAAAACTAAATTTGAATTTGAATTTGAATTTGGTACCCTTGAGAAAAATATTCTTAACTGAAACAAAAAAGGCAACTTTTTGTAAAGTTAAAAAAAAACCAATTCTGTAAAGTGATTTCAAAGCCAACCCAATTTTGTGAAAATCTAAGGGCAAGGGAGAAAGGAGTCCATGACACAAGCAACCTGGACGTTCTGAGAATCATGCTGGATTAGGTTTTGTTCGATTATTAAAGCTACAAAGCGTAGTTTACATACAACAAGCACATTTAAGCACACAAAATAGAGGGAATGCAAAAGAAAAATTGTTTTTTTAAAAGAACTGTTTTTGGAACACTGACTTACCAAGACTGGCTTATGTATACACTTGAAAAAAAAGCTTGAAAATGAATTGCATTCCACCATATGCTGGTTTGTTTTGTCCGAGTCACGCTTTCAACAGACCACATAGAAAACAGCCAGTCTAACTAGCCAGTAATAAAACGCGAATTTCAGCTAATCAGCATTTGCAATTTTCGATCTGTCTTTTCAGTATAAAAAGCAAATTACGCAAACTTGTCAGTTCACTCTGAACATGTGGAGTCGATATGTCTGGCAAGGTCAGGAGAAACAAGTACCAGAAAAAAAAACCGCTTGGAAAACAACACCCCGCTCAGCGGTCCAAAAGTCCACATTCGAAACAGATGCTTTCAAGAAAATCCAGTCCTCTCCAAACGTTGCCATTAATGCCAAACTAGCAAACAGATACAACACGAAGACTGCACCTATCATAGCTTACGTTTACAGCATAAGCCCCCCCCAAAAGAAACAGGCACAATACCTTCGACTATGCAACAGTCAACCTAAAAACCTCCAACAAATAAAGCAGGAAGCACTTCAAGAGCGTGTTCATGCGTGCACCAGGCAGGTCTGCTACATGCCATCTCACCAATTTCAATGAAACTTAGCCAGTATAAAGGGTCTACCCCAAAACTCAGAAAGATGCACTGGTTTTGGTTTTGGATCTTTCAGGGGGGAGGTAGGTCACCCCCCTGGTTTTACTAGATTTTTGTCAAGAAAATTGCCTCAATATAGGCAAAATGTATGAAGCTCTCAGAACAACTGTATTCAACAGATTGCTACCAGGTTTTGTACACATATTGGTATATCTATAGTGAATGCAAGAAACAAGTGTCAGTCTATTTGATTGTCAATCAATGGACATAAATACGTGACTGTGTTTTTAGACCCTCAAATATTTGACGCTTTTAAGGTCAAATATCTCCCCTTGCCAAAAAGGTATGACACTAATTTCAACGTTCCTTTGTTCATCGATCATTTATCTTTAAAAAACAGTTAAAACATCTTTGGGCACTGCCGTATTTTCGCTTCGGATGCCACTTGAAAACTGCACTAAAACAAGCTTACTTTAACCTTATCCATCATACAATGCTGGCAAAAGCGGCCACTAAAGAAAATAAATCGACATTTACAAACTTGTTTAACAAGAAAGCTGCACCAGAAGGAAAAGTAAGGCTAACAGGTTTCGAGATTTTGAGAAGAAATTGATGAGATTATACATTTTTAGAGATACGTGCCACCAAAATATTGATAGTAAAATCATAGTTTGTGATTTGACGTTTGTTATTTTGAGATTTGTTTGCAAAATCAGCTGTTGGCTTTCGTACGGCATAAAACACTTTTCAGTCTTTCATTCAGCTGTTTATTATCAAGAGGTTGTGCTGTTTATAATGCCCTGAGGAGATTTCAGGGTCACATGCTGAGTTATTGTTGACAAGTACATTCCAGCTAGTGTGCAGCAACATAAACTAACACAAGCAAAAAATGACATGAGGAAATCTTTCTTTACTGACTAAAAAGGAAATGCAGTTCTAACAAATTCATTGGTTCAACCATGCATAATTCTAGAGGAAAAGACTGCAATTGTATTATTATTGTCACTTACCACGGGTTATCACCATTGAAAATTTCCTCCCACAAGTATTTGTAGCGTGACCTGATAACCTCTCAGAATTCCAACGAATTGTTCATCCCTTCAGTTAAGAAATGCTTTCAGAATGTTCTACAAATCTCTATAAGTACATTTATCTACTTTCTGGCCTGCATATATCTGCATTTTTTTTGACTACATGTTGTTCTGACTAAATCTGTGTCTCTCTCGATCGCCAGCGTTGAATAGCGTTACATAAAGTTTAAGCCAGCAATGTGTTGACCAGCAGATCTCCACATGTTTCCCACCATTTGCATCTTCAGTCGACTCTTCAGTCATATCCAGTTGTTTGCATAGGGAAAGATAGTGAATTTGAAAAAAGTTAGATTAGCAGTAAACATTTACATTTTTTCTAGCTCACTTGTATTAGTACCTTCCCACCTGTAGTCTTCCCTACGGAGGGCAGGTAGGGCCTCGTGTGGGCTAACTTTTTTGCTTTCTTTCAACAATCCATATCAGACTGGGGTGTAACGGGGCAGACACTGACATCAATCGATCTTTGAATTTATTACCAGCGCCGCATCGGAGAAATGTTTTATAAATAACGGAACCTCCAAGCATCTATTGTTCTCAATTGGTTTATTGGACTTGAAAGCTCGTAAAAACTGAAATACGACGAGCAGAATAAAGCTATTACTATAAATCTATGCTAATCTAAATGTTCTTAACTTGAGCACGCGGGGCGTGCATATACATAAATCTAAACAAAACAAATATCCTCAAGCGTAACAAATCTGCCTTCGATTAAGTGGTATACATTTCGGGGTCTAAATTAAAGACAAACTGCATAACATACCTCTCTCCCCGTCTTATTACAATGGTATCTTCGACGATCCTTTGATCAATGTTCTTCTACATGTGCTTGTAACTTACACGTGTCCGAATGAAAGGTAATGCCAACAACTAATCAATATGTCGCAGAAAACAAAGAGATATTGACGGTCACGCAATCACAACAATAAACAGTATTTATTACATGGGGGTTTGGACGGGATTGAGTGACAACTGACAAATTGCTAAAATTTTCACTAACAACTGGAAAATTGCCTTTAAAATGTAACGGGCCACTGACATTTGTAGTCCATTTTACTGACAACAAGAGCAGTTTTTAATTGAGTATCGTAAAACTAAAACCAAAGTAATC
>Ga0099806_1102263_pt1 | contig 11121 bp, 6 predicted proteins | sample OrbCnscriptome_3_FD_81147 | JGI IMG/M metagenome (GOLD analysis project Ga0099806, IMG submission 81147) | Metatranscriptome of coral microbial communities from Puerto Morelos, Mexico - Orbicella C C metatranscriptome (Eukaryote Community... | ecosystem: Host-associated > Invertebrates > Cnidaria... | reverse complement strand
TAGTGCGATCTAGATAGTTAGTTATGTCAGTTTATTGTTGAGAGGTCGAGAAATTCAATTTGTCAACGAGCAATGGTTGCATATCAGTGGCCATTGCAAAGGACATCTTTGCAGGAAACAAGGGTCTTAAATTCTCGCACTGATATCACCTAGAACGTTTCCTCTTACATCGAAAAGGGAAAAATAATTGAAATAGGTACTCGTAATAAACCAGTTTGTCTAGAAATTTCGCTCTTTCTTTCCTCCAAAAACATACTCAAACAAGAAAACATTCTCCTGTAAAATATTGCCTCGAAAACAGTTGGCGCGAAAATATCCTCGTTTCAGTACAACATGGCGTCAATTTGCTCATAATCGACCATAGTAGTTCTAATTTGAGCGATTCCAAGTTCACCGCGCAGGTTATTAGCGAAAAAGACAAACGTAGTACTCCACTGGTTATTTGACTCGTTTGTGAAAAAATAACTGCAATTCCATTCAAACTACTGCCTTCCAAAGACATTATACACGCCGCATCAATATATATATATAACATCATAACACAGATTTGCGTAAAATAATCAACAGTGACCTAAAAGGTCTCGTTGGTGTAACAATACCTTGCGGAAAAAAATTTAGAAGTCGCCATTTATGTAAATACATTGCACAAATCTTTCTGGCAAAAATCAGTGTACCCTACAGCAAAAAGGAAAGTAAAAAAGCCTCATTTTATTTGTAGGACTGCATATAACTGCAGGACTCCACCTTGAACTCCGTTCATAAAATCCTAATGACTACACCTGGAAACGCGTTCCCAAATACATGCTTAGAATAAACATTATCTTAAGGAGCAAGTTTGTATTTTTACAAATGCAACAAGGCTTCGAAATATATTTTTTGAGAGTTTATCACTAATTGTGCGAAGCTCATACCTCAGACATCCTTCGCTCTTTGGCGTTTCCTCGAGTCCTGCAACATGGCGTCAATTTGCGCATAATCGACCAAAGTATATCTAATTTAAGCGATTCCAAGTTCACCGTACGGATTATTAGCAAAGAAAGAAAAATCGTAGCTCTCCGCTGGTTATTTGACTCGCTTGTGGAACAAATCTACAATTCATTTAAACTACAACCTTACAAGGACATCATATATGATGCATCTTCAATATATAACATTTTAACACCGTCTTGTGCAAAACAATCATCACTGACCGAAAAGGTCTTCTTGATGCAACAAGACTCGGCGACAAACTGGAATTTATAAGTTTTCATGTACATGAATTTAATGCAAAGCATGCTCTTTAGCAAAAACTCAATGTACCCAAGAGCAAGAGGGAAAGTTAGAGGCCTTATTACACCTGCGGGACTGCATGTTACAACTGCCTCATTATAACTGCAGGACTGTACCTTGAACCATGTCTCCAAATATGTGCTGATTACAGACATTGTGTTAAGTAAATGGTTTTATTTCTACAAATGAAATAAAATTTTCCAGAGTTAGTCAAAATCCCTCGAGACGTCCTTCGCTTTTTTAGGTTTCCTCGAGTCCTGCAGGATAAATCATAATATATTCAGACACTGGATCATTTCTCTTAAACCTGTAGTTCCAACATGTTTGTTAAGCGGACGATAAATCAATTTGTAGCGATTACGAGTACAAAAGCTGTTGCGCTTTTTGTTACATTCAGAAGAGTGCCGAACTGCACAATATTTGTTGATAAACTGAGCATGATTTGTTTTCTTAGTACTGCTAGTCTAGTACAAGCCCAGATCTCCGTAGGGGTAGTACAATGCTAGTTATTTCAGTTCTCTCAATATCTTTTAAGTCGATAAATTCAATTTCTTAACGGGAAATGTGCTGTATACATGTATCAGTGGGCCATTGCAAAGCACATGCTACATCTTAACGGAAAGAGATAAAATAAATAAAGGAAAAAAGGGTCTTACATTTTTAAACTGACTCGCGCAAGGATTATACGTCTTCTCCTGCACTGAAGATGGAAGCACGCCTGAAATAGCTGCTTGTAAGAAAGGAGTTTTTGTCCAGAAATCTAACTCTTAATTTTCTTGCGAAAGAACTACACGAACAAGAATTCATCCGCTGAAAATTGACGCGAAAAGAGTCAGAGAGAAAATATCCTCATTTCTACAACATGGCGTGAATTTGCCCACAATCGAACACAGTAGCCTTGATTTCGGCGATTCTAATATAACCGTGCTGGTTATTGACAAAGAGAGACTAACGAAGTACTCCACTGGTTATTTGACTCGTTTGTGGAAAATCATCTACAATCCATTTAAACTACAACCTTACAAGGACATAACATATGACGCATTTGTACAATTCATGACTTAAAATTCATAACACCAACTTGCGCAAAACAGTCAACAGTGACCTAGAAAGTCTTCATGGTGCAACAACACCCGGCGACAGATCGTAATTTATCAGTGTTCATTTATGTAAATTTAGCCGTGCAAAGCATGCTCCCGAGCAAAAATCAATATACCCTACAGCAAGAAGGAAAGTTAAAGGCCTCATTAAAACTGCAGGACTGCATCATGTCCCTGCCTCACAAATCTAGGAGTGTACTTTGAAACATGTCTCCGAATCATGGCATATGCTGACAATAAATAGTATCTTAAATACTTAGTTTTACTTCTACAAATGTAATAAACTTTTGAAATAAATAAGCAAGAGTTTACCGCTAATCGTACGAAGCTGAGGAATCCCTTGCTTTTATAGCCTTCCTCGAGTCTTGATTTGTTTTCCTATCATATCTTTCTAATCAGCCAAGTGCTCCGCCAGGATAGTTGAGTGTATATAGCTAGTTGTTTCAGCCTTCCCGATTTTTATGAAGTCGATAAATTAAATTTGATAACGAGCAATGGCTGCATATCAGTGGCCATTGCAAAGGACATGCTGCATCTTTGTAGAACGAGATAAAATGATGTGAAGGAAACAAGAGTCTTACATTTTCGCACTGATGTCGCGCATGGAATCTACAGAACGTCTTTTCCCGCACTGAAGAAAAAAGCACGCTTGAAATAGCTACTCGTAAGAAACCAGTTTGCGGCCAAACATCGAGCCCTTTCTCTTCCTTCCAAAAAAATACTCAATGAAGAAAATGTGCGCTCAAAATTATAGGGAAAAGAGAGTCTGAGTGAAAATATCCTCGTTTCTACAACATGGCGTCAAATTGCGCACAATGGACCATAGTAGCTTTGATTTGAGCGATTCCAAGTTCACCGTACAGATTATTAGCAAAAATAGACAAACGTGGTTCTCTACTGGTTATTTGACTCATCTGTGGAAAAATATCTGCAATTCCATTTAAACCACAACCTTCCAAAGGCATTCTATACGACGCATTTAAAAGACATAACATCATAACACAGAGTTGCGCAAAATAATCGTCACTGACCTAAAAGGTCTTCTTGGTGGAATAATACATGGCGACAGGTCGGAATTTGTAAGCTTCCAATCTACCCAAATTTAGTGCAAAGCATTTTCTCGAGCGAAAATCAATGTAACCTGAGCAAGAACGAAAATTGGACTGCATCTCGCAACTGCCTCCAGACCTGAGGGACTGTTACTTTGAAACTGACATTTTCTGAATACATGCTGACAATTAACACTCCCTTGACTGATCTACATTTCTCCAAATTTAATAAACCTTTGAAAAAATTTTCAAGAGTTTACCACTTATTGTGCGAAACTGAGACATTTCTCGCTTTTTTAGGCCTCCTCGTAGCATCATCTCCAGTTCAAGCATGCGCTGCCAAGTCTCCCGTTGGTAAAGCGGACGATTAAATTAAGTCGTTGCGATCTTAATTCAATGTATAATCACTGATTTGTTTTCTTAGTATTGCTATCTTTGCTACCAATCAAAATACTGGCCGCTAGGATAATACAATAGCCGGTTATTTCAGTCCTTTCAATTCTTTTGTCGAGAAATTCAATTTGTTAACGAACAATGGTTACATATCAGTAGCCATTGCGAAGGACATGCTGCATCTGTTCTGAACGATATATGAAATGAAGGAAACAAGAGTCTTACATTTTCATACTGACGTCGCGCAAGGAATTTACAGAACCTCTCCTCCTTGCAATGGAGAGAGGAGTACGCCTCAAATAGCTGCTCGTAAGAACCAGTTCTCGACAAAAATCTAGCTCTTTCTTTTCTTTTAAAGAAATACTCGCACTCATTTCCACAACATGGCGCCAAGTAATTTGCACTCAATCGACCATAGTAGTTCTGATTTGAGCGATTCCAAGTTCATCGTACAGATTCGTGATTAGCAAAGAAAGGCAAACGTCGTGTGCGTGGAAAAATATCTAGAATTCCATTTAAGCTGCAATCTTACTGAGACATTGTATACGACACTTTTACAATTTATAACTGACATTACGAAAGGTCTTCTTGATACAACAAAAGCTTGCGGCAAATCGGACTTCATAAGTTTTCATTTACGTAAATTTAGTGCAAAGCACGCTCTCGAGAAAAATCAATGTACCCTACAGCAAGAAGGAAAGTGCAAAGCCTCAACATACCTGCTAGACTACACCTTATACCTGCCTCATGAAACCTTCAGGACTGGACCTTGAAACATGTGTCCGAATATATGTTGACAATAATTACTCCCAGAAAATTTAATAAACATTTGAAATAACTACTTCTGTGTAGCTCAGGTATCCTTTGCCTTTCTAGCTTTTATTCTTGGGTCCTGAATAAATCGTTACATCTCTAGACGCTGGATAATTTCTCATAATTTTGCAGTCGATCCCACGTCCTATGGCAAGTGTCCGGCATTTGCTAAGTGGACGCTTAGGTGTTGAGATTTCAATTGAATTCAGAGGACGTCGAAATGTATAGACACTCTCGTCCAGAAACTGAGTTGTTTTCTTAGTATTGCAATCCTTCCTAGTAGCACCGTACTCCGCAGGGAAAGCACAATGTATTTAGCAAGATAAATCAGTCCTCTCGATTTTTCTGAAGTCCAGAAATTCAATTTGTTGACAAGCAGTGGCTGCATATCAGTGAACATTGTGACGGACATGCTGCATTGTTGCAAGAAGTACATTTTCACACTGATGAGTAATGCTGCGCGTGGAATTTACAGCACCTCTCCCCCGCACCGAAGACAGCAGTATGATTCAAATAGCTGCTCGTAAGAAACCAGTTTCCGTTCAAAAATCTAGCGTACTCTTTCTCTTCTTTCAAAAAACTACGCGAAAAAGAAGCCATTCCCAAAGAATTGACGCGAAAAGACTAAGAGAGAAATATCCTCATTTCTACAACATGGCGTCGATTTCTGCAAAATCAACCATAGAAGCTATCATTTCAGCGATTGGCAGTTTGCCGTAAAGACTATATTAGCAAAAAAATGATACAAACGTAGTTCTCCGAAACGAGTCAGTGTCTCGAGTGTGGAAAAACATCTATAACCCATTTAGGCTACAACCTATTTTATAAAGACATATTATATATGATGCAATTTTACAACATATAACATCATAGCACTAACTTGCGTGCAAGACAATCATTACTGACCTAAGCGGTCTTCTCGGTGTAACATCATCTGGCGGCAGGTCGGAATTTGTAAGTTTTCATTTACGTGAATTCGGTGCAAAGCATGCTCTGGTGCAAAAATCAATGTACCCTACAGTAAGAGGAAAAGTTAAAAACCTCATTCTACCCACAGGACTGCATCTTGTAACTGCCTCATTAGACCCGCGGGACTATTACCTTATATTAAAACATCTCTACGAAACAATGAACACCATCTTAAGTACATTTCTACAAGCGAGGTAAACTTTTGAAATAAATCTCTCAAAAGTTAATTAATAATTGTGCGTAGCTGATTTAGGTTTCCTCGAGTCCTGGATAAATCATAACATCTCCACTGAGGCTGGATCAGTTTTCTCAGTTTGGTAGTTCTAACATAGCTAGCAAAGGTTTCCCGTTTGCTAGGCGGACGACGAATCTCTTTCTAGGGGTCTCTGAAGAAATTGTGATGCGATTTCAAAGCCGCAGCGAGATTGAAATTCTTACCGTGGCAATATCTGAGGAAAAAACGCTTCTTTTACAATTATATTAGTTTTTTTAAAGCGGAGCTTTAAAGGGGAACTTGAAATGAATATATAAATTAATTTTTTTTTTACCAAGGCGAGTGTCTTGGTTCGCCTGTTACTACCAACACAGAACGGCCTCGGATTTTGTTTGAATTTAGACGCCGAGTGCCGAAAGGTATAATCGTTTGTTGACAAACTGACCTATCTACTTTGAGCTACTATTTTTCTTACTGGTTAGTTCGCAGGGATAGAACATAGAAAGCCAAATATTTTTGTCCTTGAATTCGGAATTATTTGCTCTCTAGTCAGATGGTTCACTAGTAATGCTCTTCATATTGCTACAGTACTCATAAGAAACCCGTTTCGTTCGATCTAGAATTCTAGCTCTTTCTTTTTCTTCCAAAAAGTACCTGAACAAGGAAATATTCGCTAAAAATTGACATGGAAAAAAACTGATCAGAGCGAAAATATCCAAATTTCTACACCATGGCGTCAGTTTATGGAAACTGCGCCGCCACAATTGCTCTGATTTCAGCTATTCTATGTTCACCATACAGATTATTGGCGTGGAAAGACAAAGGTAGTACTCTGCTGTTATTTGCAAAAGTCAGTATTATCGAGGTGTGTGAATTTCTGTATGAACTTGATCACAGGATTAACAGTTAACAAGAATTGTTCAGTCTTAACAAACTGCAGACCTAATCCGTGCAGGGGATTTTCAAATTTACCTTTAGCCAAACCACATTAGCCCAAAGTTGTTCCAAACTCTTCCTGCTGTTGTGAGCGTTGTTGCGGTGATGGTGTTTTTGACCCTAAAATGACCTCAGCATACTGATGCACTTCAAAGTCGTCTTGAAGGAGAGTTAAATATGATACTAGAAGTTGATTTCGACTTGACTTGTCTTTGACTAACTGTTTGCTACAAAAGACAAAAGACGCTGACCTAATAGCTTGCGCAATTCTCTTAGATTTATGCTCCAAATCACCTTGCTTTAAACTGACACAGAACTGTTCTTGCTGAGTTCGCTTTTTCTCTTCAGTCGATCACAGTGAAGGCGAAAGATCAATTCATGTTATGTATTAAAGAAAACGGCTGTAAGCTGTAGGCTGATCTTTCACAGTTTATATACAACACCGCCACGTCAAATAAAGGCAGACAAAACAACGTGCCGAAACTAAGCTTCATTCAGTGACTACACCGTGATTACAACCTTAAATTTGTCGGCGTTCCTTGTACCATTTGTCGACAATGCGCCCGTTATAAACTATTCGTCGTTGCTATTCAGTCACGGAGAAGAATGCACGAGTGGCTCTTGGGCTATTATTCAACCAAACCAAACCGAATTTTTAGTTCTTCGCATATTGCTCCTAAATTGCTTTACTTTATTGAAAAGTTAGACTCATGGTCTCTCAGACAATTCCACCGTTTCCAGTGGCATATTCTGCGATCGGCGCGCGCAGTAATTGAACATCTGAAGTCAGGATCTATTTTCTGGCGAGAAATCATTTTCTATGATCGTTCAGTGTCTGGCTTTCTATGAATATTATCTACTGCAATTGTTTCGTTTTACACACCGTATAGGCCCCATTTTAATCCCTGAGACACCGAAAATTCGGATGTGCAGTCGTTTCCATAGTGTTTCTTGGGGCAATTTACGACGAAGGCCTTTTCAGGAAAAGATCAATTCGAGAATGAAAGCACATCTTAGAAACGTCTTCAATGAAAAGTTAAACATAAAAATGTGTTTACCACAGCCTTATATGAATAGAGTGGTGATTCACGATCAGCTGGTATGATGTTTAGTACAGTTTAGTTTTTATTTAAATTGTTTCTTCTGGATTGAGGGTACACTGAATACATTTTTGCTAAACCTTGATGATCGATTTCGCCAGAAAGCCTGTATCGAAGGAGGATAGAAGAAAAGAACTCTTGCTGCGCTAGAAATCATGGCTAATATGAGTGGTTTTCAGTGCCACGTAACTGTTTTGGCTTTCAAGTAATAAACAAACATAATCATCATTCTCTCCCAAAAGAGCGCGCAACTTTGGCACTAGTAATTATGAGACTGGATATTGAACTTTTTAAGTATTTCGCAATTGTCTTCAACCTTTAATTTAGTATGTACAAGGGACATGCCAGCAATTTGGATGAAAGGAGTTTTGACACTTCATTCAAAGATGCTGTACTGTTGCTGCGTCACAAAATGTGTTTTGCACGATAGCTGCTTCACAAAGATATTCCTTACGATGACTTCACTGAACTCGGCTGGCTTCACCGAATCCTGACTCGGTGAAGCAAAGTAATTTACTAACTATTCTTTCCATTACTTGAGGATATTGTAAACCTAACTTGCAAACTTAACGCTTTTGTTTTTGCAAGTCTTTAACAACCATATTCAAATAAACAACATTTTGGGTTCCCAACAGAACGAATTCAGTAGGTGCAGATTTTTCGTTAAATAATGATAGAATTATCATATTATTCCATTCCGTTTGGGTTAAATAAGCTAAATGAGCTGCTACGAAACAGGAATGGTTGCATTTTAATTAAAAGTAATTATTTTTCAATTTTTATGAGTTCAATTCATGCACGGGCACATTTGAGCACAAGTTGTCAGAATACTGGAAAGGACTCTCGAGAAGCTTGAGCTATCAAGCACTGACCGAAAATACGATAAAAGTTTCTTCATTAACCAGTGAGAGCCGGCGATAGCCGTTTTGTACAGAAAATTAACAATGGTGCGAATTACGCAGGCTAAAACAAAACGATTTTAACGACTTGCACTCATGTCGACCGATCCAAGACAAACGTCGGTGGGTCGTGATTTAATCTAATTAAATTTCAAACAGCTCTGATAGCCATAACAGCAAGAAAACAAGTACTGATGTTCTTGTTAGAGGTAAAGATTTTTTCGAGCAAATCAATAATACTACAACTTATAAGTTCTTGGTCCAAACGTTACTCGATTGTAGTCTCTTCCACTCACACCAAACCATTTGTTGTCGATAGGCACTGTCAAAGATTTACGAGTTGTACTTCATTCCGTTTATATTCATAGCAGTTGATAAATCGTCAGGAGTTTATAGACCATTATAATCGGAGGTTTCAGTCGTACTATACATGATCATCCAACAACCAGCTCTTTTCCCTGTCTCAATGTTTGTCTTCTGTGTATTGCTGTAGCTCGATCCTGGTACTTTTACAAGCAGCAAAGCCATGTTTTTGAATAATCGTGTTTTTCGATTCACTGAATGAACTGAATGATAGTTACCACAGGCAGTGACCAAAAGCAATCAAGATTGCAGAAGTTCAGTTCGGTGCATACGTTTTCCTAGACATGACGTAGTGGTGTAACTAGACTTGCCAGATGCATTTTCCTTCATTACAGTCAATGTTTATGAGAATGAATTGAAGCGATTGAAGTAATGATGATTTCCAGAGGTCCAGTGCCGCAGAGGTAGTCCTTACTTTCCACGCAGAGGTCTCATCAGTGCAAAATCCAGCTCCATCAAACAGTTTTAAAATAGAACATAAACAAAACAAACCCGAGGATTGTCAAATTGCCTACAGTTTGTCTTTTGGCATTGTTGTTACAATATTATATTTCAACTTTCAGAGTTACAGTCATCCAACTGTTTGGCTACATGTATGCCTCTGAATAAGAGTCCAAATATTTAACAGCCTTCCTACATTGTCAACGAAAACCAAAACTTAATTTCGCTTCAATACACTAGTTGTGTTATAACTGTGAAGATCATTCATGTCTTTACAAAACTCACTTAGTTGTTAATAATTACAACACTTGCCCAAATTACCTAGTTTACGGTATGATTTCGCACTAATTATGATCTGTATAGAATCGAATTAACAATTCCACAGACGTCAGTTACATACTACTTCTGCCAACTAAAATTGTCATGGGTTACGTACATCAAATGCAAGAAAATCGAAGCTAACTTTTAAGCAGAAAATGCCCTCGATTCTGGAAAATAATTACCACAACAACATGCAAACAAAATTTTACAAAACTAAAACTATCAATCTAGGAAGGCCAACTCGACAAGAAAATCGACGTGTTACCGAATGGCGATCGACACAATTCCAACACTAAAACATCACCAATAAAGTCATTAAGGTCAATTTGCTAGTACTATGGTATCCATCCTTGAACAGGATAATTTTACAAAACCAACCAATATGCTGTCCTAGTCTTTGGACTTTGCCCGAGCTGGATGACTCTTTTGGATGTCCTTAGTTTGCCGGCATTGTTGCTTGAAAACGGGACTTGCTCACTTGCTGGTTCCACCACCAAACCGGCAATCACCGGTAAACGGTTGAAGCTGGTTGAAGAGAAAAGCGAGTAACCGTCCGGCTGTTAGCTAGCGATCTGTGAACACGGTCTGAATCGTCTTTTATGATTGACGCTAGAGTATAAACAGGCAGAATATGGCACGCGAACTGGTGATGGTCACAAAAAAAACTTGAAAAGAGATAGTAAAACAAAGGAAAATCACGTTTCAAGGACGAACCCATAAGATCTTTGTTTGTCAGTTGACAAGCAAACCGTATCTTGGTAGGTAATGAGAATTTAGATGTTACATCTCCGCGCAAGTGAATACTAAGTCAAGTGTAACTGCTAACGTTTTAATCCAAATTTATCTTACCAAGATTAATTACATGTATAGAAACCTCTTTCCACTGGTTACCTGCCTGGTTTAAAACTTGTAAGGAAAGCTGCAAATCGACCTCAGTTGATAATACTCCTCGTGAGGCCATCCTGGATTAACATTTCGTCACGCACATGTTCTTAAGCAACAATAAGCGTCCTGCACGTGTAGACTCAACACGTGCAGGATTTAGGCGTGTTCTCGATTTTCTGTACGATATTTACAAAATTCACGCAGTGAGACCGATTAAAGGCCATCGAATTAGCTCCCTGAATATATACGAATACGTACAAATTCAAGGTCAAGCCATGTCTGCCGGCACTCTTCGATCAATATTTACAACAATCCGCACGCTCACCACACTCAATCTCGCGAAATCATGAAATTTTATTTTAAATTTAC
>Ga0099806_1137998_pt1 | contig 11188 bp, 10 predicted proteins | sample OrbCnscriptome_3_FD_81147 | JGI IMG/M metagenome (GOLD analysis project Ga0099806, IMG submission 81147) | Metatranscriptome of coral microbial communities from Puerto Morelos, Mexico - Orbicella C C metatranscriptome (Eukaryote Community... | ecosystem: Host-associated > Invertebrates >... | reverse complement strand
ACTATTGTTCCTCTTAAACCAAATGGAACAGCGGCATTGAGTTTGACATTAACAACTCTATCAAATAGCTCAAAAGTTGCATCATTGTCAGGAAGAACGGCTCCTAGATGTTCAGAAGGCTGCAGGAGCAAACAAGCAACAAACAAGCATTCCAACAAACCTTTACAAAAAAAGCTAATTATGCAGCTAATTATCATACCCATAGCCATCAAACCAATCAGACATAAACACTGTACATCACTCTTGATTACATTCAAAATCAATAATAAGTATTGAATGCCCTCTGGATAGTCACTCCCGTAAAGAAATATAATAATAACTAGTCACATCACAGAGACATAAAGGTCTTCAAAATCTACCCCAAAAGTGGGTAATTTGGGGTTACTTGAGGGTTTTGTTTCAAATATATTACAAAATGGTTTCTTACCCTGAACAGGAGATAAGGGCGAACACGTACTTTCACTGTCTTGGCCTTCTGGTTCAATTTCTTTGAAATTAAAAAAAATATAATTGATATCTGTTGGTGCCTTGGGGTTACAGAATCAATGGGGCATTGCAAACTGTTGGACCAGAAATACTTGGAATGCCACAAAGTAGAAATAAGGAACCTGTAAGAGTGTTTGCCTTTATTTCTGCCATAATATTTACAATGTTGTTCAATATACGTATATTTTGCTTCTTTAAAAGAGGGGTGGCTAGCCACCCAATCCACCCCCATAAATCTGCCCCCCTTTAAACAAGCAGGGTGACTGAAAGTCTTGGTAAGTTTTATCACCTTCAAAGACAATATTACCTAACCACTGATTACTACAAATAACACAAAATAACTTCATCTGATGATTGGTTTCTATTCTACATTGAAGTATCAATCCCTATTCTGTGAGCTGCAGATAATTCTGGATATTTCATCTTCTGTCAAGTGTGCTGCAGGTTGCAGGAAGATAATGATGCAAGAAGTTGATGTTGTCCAATGTTGGCATGGAAAGTATCCAAAACTCCACAAAAGTAGCCAAGGAAGAAAAATTTTTAAAAGATTACCTGAAGCTGAAAATCATTGAAAAAAGGTGAGTGAAAGATACATTTTAGCAACAAATGAAATCTCTATTCAGTGTTAAGACTAAACTGATTTCACTTACACCTTACATGTAAGTTATGATCAAAGTTCTTGGCAACAGTGCATAATACAAATAATGAATTTCGTTTTTTTGTGATATACAAAGTAATCAAGGTCTTGTTGAGCATTAAATCGGCCTCGGCCTTCGGCTTTGGCTGATAGCTCTTAGAATCATTTATTGTTCTGGGTGTCACTAGAAAACATCATCCAAGGTCAGGGAAAGCCTAAAACGTCGCTGTGTACATAATGTTAATATCCAAGTTTATTGTTGTTTATCGCTGTGTAAAGATGTTAACTAGGTTTATCCTAAAATATTGCTGTGCTTTTGATCACACTCTTCGTAGCTATAAGTTTAACTTTTGAAGATTGCCTTATATGTTGTTAGTGTTATGTTTGCATTAAGCTAAGCTTGTCTGTATGATGATGTAGATAGTGTATACGTTGGTATGTATTGACCATACTCTGCCACTGCTGTGAACATTTAATTTCCCTTATCTAATTTGGCTCCCTGGAATTTTAAGCTTTTTAGTTATTTCAGACTGCTGGTACTCTTTAAATATTATAAAATATTTCCGATGGGTATAATAAAATGTTTTATTGTTGCTGTTGTTGGTGTAGTCACAATGGGCCAAAAAGAGTTGCCATGATTGAATTAATAATTATGGGTAATTGCAAGACAGCGTTCCACTGTATAAACAACAAATGTACATGCAAGAGGGTCTCAAAGCAGGGGTCTGTTTGATGGCTGGTAAAAATAACCCATTTTGAGGGTTGATGGTTAAATTTTAGGTCATTTGACAGCTAATTTTTTGGAATGACGTTCATAACACAAAATTAAAACGCAAATTTGGCTATAACTTTTGTGGCTACCAGCCTTGAAGAGGCATAGCCACCAATGTCATCATCTTTGTAGGTAAGTCTGTCGGTAACCCTAATGTTCGGATAGTTTTCATAGCACGTCTGTGTAACCTTATTCTTTGGATAGTTTTCATAGACCATTCCACTTTATGAAGGTCGCTTAGGTGTAGAAATTTTTGTAGAGCTCTACGACTCTACAGTAGTATTTTGAATGTTTAAGCTCCGTTTCTCTCGGATATGCGTACACTGTAGAGGCGTAATGGCATATAGTTATTGTAGCAAATATTATATCGCTTAGGGAATGTTGAGTGTTATTACGGATTGCAGTGTTTTAATAATTGTTTCCAATTTACAATTCTGTATTGAGTTTATCCTGACTATGCTCTATGCTCTATGCTATATGTTCTTCCATCTATGGTCAACGCACTACCCTTAAAGCTCTTACACTCTATGTTCCACTATCTACGCTCTACGTATTTACGAGGTTATCAGTTCAAGAATTTTTGACTACTCTCTACACTAGCTTAGAGGCTTAAAAAACCAGTAGAGTGATAAAAAAATATTGGGTTGTGAGTGCAAGTTTCTCGATCATTTGCAATGCTGTAATTTTTGTAATTATAATTCATTGGCTTTCTTTATTATCTCATATATATGCATACCCTATTGTGCGTTTTCTAACAGCTGTCAATACCACACCAACTATTTTGAGCACATCGCCCTCCCTTGTGATTTCTACCGAGGCAGCGATAAGTCTTAGCTGCTTAGCCTTTTGCCAACGACTTTGCACATCCATTTTCTTAAACTCTTCAGCTTCACACGGGATGATCTTTCTTACAAAGTGGGCAATTTGTGCCAACAGGCTTTCCTGAACCGCCTGAACCGCTCAAACACACTCTGACATCTCAAACACGCTCTTGACATCTCAAATACGCTCTGTGGACACAAGTTCGTACATCTTCCAAGGAAAAACAGGAACGGCGGAGGCATTGCAGTCATCTTGCGAAATGGCTTTGGTATTAAAATGAATGATTACATTGTGTACACTGCCAAGGAGTGCCTGGATGTTACTGTTAAAGCTGGTAATAAATCTCTCAGACTTGTATCTATCTATCGACCACCTCCCTCAACCAAGAACAATTTGACTACGTCAGTGTTCTTGAATGATTTCAGTAGGCTTATTGAAGATTTATCCACTTCACAGACATGCTGTTTAATTAGTGGTGATTTCAACTTCCACATGGATGCGTGCAACCCTGAGGCTGAACTTTTTCAGGAACTTATAAATTCTGCTGATTTACATCAACATGTAACATTTCTGACTCATACAAAGGGTCATACGTTGGATTTGATTATTACGACCTGTGGTGAGGAAATTCTTTCTCGGCTGCGCTCATCCTTTCAATTGCCTTCTGATCATGCTTCTATTACTTGTTGCTTGGACCTTCCCAAGCCACCTCTGATTAGAGTCAACTCTAAGCATCGCAGAGTGCGAAACATTGACCTTAATTGCTTTGCTGAAGATCTGTCTAGTCTGCAAGTGGTGAATAATTCACCTGCCGATCTTCCTGTGTTAGTTAATGCTTACCACTCTCAACATTATTGAGCGACCTACTTGACGGGCATGCTCCTATCAAAGAGCATACTACAACCTTAAGGCCTCATGCACCTTGGTTCTCAGATGAGCTTAGAGCATTGAAACGTGACAAATGGCGATGTGAGAGGCGGTGGGTTAAGTCAGGCCTTGAGGTGCACAAGCAACTTTACAGAGATTCTGCGTGCAACTACTATGCAGCTATAAAGGAAGCAAAGAGAGCACATTTTAGCAATAAGATTTCAAACTCTAATCAGAAACAGTTATTCAATCTTATTGACAGTCTGTTCAAGGTCAAAGGATCGCTGACTCTACCAACTCATGATTCTGAGCTTGTACTTGCAAACCGTTTTTGTGCATTCTTCACTGATAAAATCAGTGCTCTAAGGTCGGAGCTTGATACAATGCCATCCAGAAGCCTATCGATACCTTATCAAGAACAGCCTTCTTCTTCCACATTATCGAAGTTCAAGGCAGTTTCGCTTCAAGATGTAAAACAATCCGTCATGGCAGCGCCTTCCAAGTCCTGTTCACTGGATCCACTTCCGACTAGTTTACTGAAAAAGGGTATCCACGTATTGCTGCCTTGTATTACCTCTATAATAAATCGATCGCTAGAGGTTGGAGAGTTCCCTGCCACCTTCAAGCATGGCCTTGTAACACCTTTATTGAAAAAATCTGATCTCGACCATGAAATACTGAAGAACTACCATCCAATCAGCAACCTTCCCTTCCTTGGTAAGATGATCGAACGCGTAGTAGCAATGCAGTTTAAGCACCGTCTGCTCATCAATAACCTGTATACCAAAACTCAGTCAGCTTACCGTGCATATCATAGCACCAAAACAGCCTTGCTGTGAGTTTCCAACGACATCAACTTAGCGCTTGACAATCACGATGATGTTGTTCTAGTCTTGCTTGACTTATCGTCTGCCTTCGACACCATAGACCATAGTGTCCTTATGGATAGGTTACACACCCGGTTTGGTCTGAGAGGTACTGCCCTGGCTTGGATCAAATCGTATCTGACAAATCACTCGCAGGCGGTTGTTATCAAAGATGTTCACTTTTTTTCTGCTAACTTAATCTGTGGTGTTCCTCAGGGTTCAGTGCTGGGCCCGCTGCTGTTCTCCCTCTACGTTGCACCCATTGAAGATATAATCATGGCCCATGGCCTCCAGTCCATGATATTTGCCGATGACATGCAAATGTACTTGGTTATGCAGCGATCTGAACAATCATCTTGTTTGAGTAAGCTAGAGCTTTGTGCACAGGATATCTTATCTTGGATAGCTGATCATAAATTATTATGCAACTCATCGAAAACTGAAATTTTGCATTTTTCATCTCGTTATCTTCAGCGTCAACCTATAGCCGCAGTGAATATTGCTGGTTCTGAGATGAAGACAAGCGTGAATGCCCGGGATCTTGGGGTCACTCTCGACTAGTGCTTAACGATGTCCACGCATGTAAGCAATCTTTGCAAATCTGCTTCATTTGCTCTAAGGCGTATTGGAAATATTCGTCAGTATCTTGACCAACCAAGTACAGAAAAATTGGTTCACATCTTTGTGTCCTCTAAACTGGACTACTGTAACAGTATCTTGTCTGGTCTCCCTGACAAGGAAATCTCGAAAATTCAACGTGTTCAGAACTCGGCCGCCCGGGTGGTTACAAAAACAAGGAGAGTGGATCACATCACGCCAATCCTCCGCAAGCTTCACTGGCTGCCCGTGTGCAAGCGTTTCATTTTTAAGATTTTACTTTTTACTTACAAAATTTTAAACAGTTTGGCACCCTGTTACTTGGTGGAACTTACTAATCTTCGTCAACCGATAAGGTGTCTTCGTTCAAATAATGATCACCTGCGACTGCACATACCGGTGTTTAGGACAAAGACCTACAGGGGACGCGCTTTTTCATCTTGTGCGCCAGTACTGTGGAATAGCCTCCCACTTGATGTGAGAAGTGCCCCATCAGTAGATACGTATAAAACTAAGCTTAAAACGTTTTTGTTTAATAATGATCTTTAGTATTTCTATAATGAATTTTAGTATTTAATGAATTTTAGTATTTTATCATCCATTGTAATTTAATATATTTTCCTTATATTGGTTTCGTTATCGTTTTTCTCATTTTTATTCTGTAAGAGCACTGAGATTTTTTAATGTAATGCGCTAGAAATAAATTATTATTATTATTGTCCGACCAAAGAATGTGTGAGCTATCTCTTCGTTTTCCTGTCAGTCCACAGTGTCTCTGCCGCAACAGTCTGGAATTTAGCTTCATGTATGATCCACTCACGAGGTGTCTCAACATATTCCACTTTTTTCTGCTCGAACACCCATCTGCTGTAATTAGCAGGCATGGTACTGGTCAATTTTTTGTACCTTGATGTACAAGGACCCATTGCGAAGTTCCTCTTTTCTTCCGGCCTCTTTCAGATTTATGACAATTGTGTCCAGTAAGTTTGCAAACCTGCTAGGTCCTTGGCATTTCCAGGATGAAATGGTCAGAACTGGTCCAATTCCTCTAAGTGCAAATTGATCTGACGACGTTGACCACCATATCTCAAGTGACTACATCGTGAGACAAATGATAAGACACTTTATTATCATCACGTTTAATGTTTGAGTGATCTCACATTCTCCTCTAAAATACCATTTGCCTTTTTCTGAACCACAACAAATGTACAAGATAAAAAAGTAAATACGTAAGTCTTAAAAATTATGTAAATGTAAGAAAAATTACAGTGAAAAAAGTCCTTTAAGGCAATTATAAATAAAAACTATAATTTCAGTTTTCGGTGACAAGACAGCCTACATTGGCATGTGTTTACAAGATCGAGTTCTCATTGTTAGGACTGTTAGCATGACATTTACTTAAGCTTATTAAGAAAGCTTTGCGAGCTAAATTTAAATTTCGTTACCTTTATGGGTCTGTAGGTCAACTAGAACTCTTGCCTTTCTTTCAAGCATTCAAGTTTTTATGCGTAATGTCCATGATCTGGCTTCCAAAAACTTGTCTTTTACCATATTGATCGTTATTTCAGTGGTGCTCAAAAGCATCCAAAAATAAATCCTTGCCTGTACTCATGCAAAAGTATTGGGGTATATCGTAGCATTTACCATGACCATAATTTTGGACAACCTGGATTCTACAAGAAAAGTAATTGTTTCGGTGGATCTAATTATTTTGCATGGCGGTATCGTATATATTGTATCCATGATTTTACAGTTACACATTGTAAGAGGTAAGAAAGAAATTATAGGCAAATTGTGCATACACATGTTAGCCAGCAAAACGAGTTCTTGGGTTGCTGAGTAAAACAGAAAAGTACAACTGACTCCCAGCCTAATCATCTTTTCTTCACATTTTTGAGGATGTTACAAAGCACAGGCACGGATGGCCTGTGTACCGTAAAAATGCTCCAGGTGTTGCGTGCTCAGTCAACAGTGTTTTATCCAGTCGTAAAGCTGTTTTTATCTATTTATTACGCTGGTTCTTCATGATTAACAGGACCTATGAAGGTAAACTTAAAGCATATGAGGTAAGAACACTATAAACTGAAAGACTACAAGATTTTCCATTGCAAAGTTATTTTTTTAAGTGGTTAAAATATATCGAACGAGGTTAAAGTTAAAAGTGACCCCCAAGGAAGAATTTTCAGGTTCAGATCCCCCTCCTGCCTGGATTTCCTGAGCAATCAATCCCCCCTCCTGCGAGAATTTCCAGTTTGCCATCTGTCGGGGTGTGTGTATTTTTTCTGGAATAACCCATTTACACTGGCAGACACAGGAGAAGGTTGTTTTCAGCAAATCAGGAGAATTTAGGAGAGTTGATCTTTTCCTGACACAAAATTTAATACAGCACATGAAGAAACAATGAGATTTTCCTGCTTTCAAAGAAATGGTCGAGTTCTTATTTTTTGATGTTAACAAGTGCAAAACTTATGTTTATTCAGAGTGGACCAATCAAATTGAACTTCCTGTATTATCTCAAAGGACTTCCAGATCTGATTTGAAGTTGCGTTGTCACAAAATGGTCATACAATTTTTACCCATTCCTGGGTCTTCACTAGTATCTACGCCCAAAACAGTTAACTGGCAAATTTTGGAGTGGAAACTAGCCAAACGAAAATGCCAAGGAATTCTTTGAGGCACATTACAGGAAATTTGAAGCAAAATCTGTGGTATGTAGGAGCAGATGCAGATTTGTGGCGCAACATGGCATATCTTGGAGTTTTTCATAGCACACAATGTTAACTCTGCAAGGCCTTTAACGAAAGATGAAAACTGAACAAAAATGCAACCCAGGAGAGAATAGGCTTGTTGAAATGAATATTTTGATGCAAAAGAATGATCCTGTTATATTTTATTTTTTGCATACATTATCTTATGGTATGAGGTGTCACGCTGATCAGCAAGATTATGGCCAATAACAAGGCCTAACAAATGTCACGTCTGAATTTTTTGTACTTGTGAAACAAATTTAGCCAGAATTACGACTATAACACAGCATGACAAATATCTCAGTACTGCAGCGTAAGCTATCGTGCTAGTTCAAGCCATATTATTGACAATAAACAGGCCAGACAAACATCTTGTCCAGTCGTACTAGAGAGACAAAATCCTCTTCTTGCTTTGTCTTCCTCAGTTCTCACCAAAAAATAGCATTACAGGCCCAAATCGGGCCATAATCTCACTCAGCCTGTGTTTTCACCAGAGATGTTTACCTTGGTTTTGTTTTAACTTTACTGAGGCGAAATTTTTAATCATGTAAACACAGTAGCAAACCTCGGTAAATGGCAGCAAAATCAAAGAAAGCCAACCTAGGTTTGTCGACAGTTGGATGTCTCATCAGGCATGGTTTAGCTCAGTAACCGACTGTAACTGAGGAAAAGGAGACATTGTCGTGATATCTTGGCAGCAAGTGTTCACGTGTGCAGCACGTAAAGAAGAGAAAAATAGACAAAGATTCATCCTACTATAAGTAGGTTTCAAGTCAACGGGCAAAAAAGCTAAATAATAGGTAAAGAAATCCCGAACTGCTGTTTCCCGTTCATCGTCAAGTGCTGTAAGTGTTTCCTTTCTGTTAGAAGCTCAGTAGCTTAGCAGCAGTGTACAGGCAGACGCAACTAGAAGAAGACCTACCACAAATAGAGAAAAAAAATTAAGGTCTATGGAAAAGAAAAGCAAAAGTTAGAATTTAAAGCAGCCCCAAATAAGAAGAAGTACTGGTAAACATTTACGCAGCCTGGGCTCCGGGGCAGATACCGTTTCAGGTTTTTTGCGGGAAGAGGCTCAGCGAGATATCAAAATTTTCTTTTCACCATTCATCTACAAAGCTTTACATTCAAGGAAAGTTTGGCTTGACATCACCACAAGCAAATTGACGACGTGCATTCAGCATTGGAGTAAAGTAAAATTTTATAATTTTCCAATAGTTTCCGAGCAACAATGCAGCACCTGCTTTCTAAGAAAACCTCAAACTGTCTGTTGTATGCGGCCTACTTTAGTTCATTAGTTTTGTGTAAACAGGTTCTCTAATATCTGCGGTTTAGCTACGAAACCTTGGTAACCAGTAACCGTAGTAAACCTCTCTTGTGAAAACAGGGTATCAGTCAGGCCACAAATTTTTCTATGGGTAATGGGAAGTTTTACCCTTCCAAATGCCTGAGAGCCTTTCCGGTGACAAAAAGTCAGTTATAGAAAAAGCTTTGTTACTTTAAGAGATATGTCGATGAAAAAGTTGTTGTTATTCATCGTGGTAGATACAATAATAAAGTATATTATCGTTTGTCTCATGATGTAGTCATTTGAGATGTAGATTGTGACGTTTCGACTGCTTACTGCTAGACTTCTTCAGGTTATAAGGTCGACTGATTGCACGGTATCATTTATATCACAAAGGTCGGCTGTGATTTGTGCATTTCGATCCTCCTATTGTTCTATTGTTCCGACAAGTAGCTGTTCCCTCAGTGGTCCGCTGTTGTACTGTTCTCCTGTTGTTGTGTTTCTTGATCGTGGGCATCCATGCTTCAGGAATTTCAATTCCACTATCCCTGTTGATGTTATTAGGGTGAAGTCTCATGTGAATAGCTTCCCTACGTGTGTGCCAGTGAGGATCTCGATCAATAAACTTGACCTCATTCCAGATAGGATAGTGGCCGGTCTCGTGGGTGTGTTCAGAAACGGCGGAGGTCCGGGTACGTGCGAGTTGTGTATCCCTGTCATGTTCTTTGTTCCTCTCCTGCATAGATCTCCCTGTTTCCCCAATGTAGACTTTGCTGCATTCCCAGGGAATCCTGTAGACAACACCATCTTGTTTAGCCGGGTTGACGGTGTCCTTTGGTTGCCCTAAGTGTGACCGAAGGTTGTGTCGGACTTGAAGACGGTGCAAATGCCTTGTTGTTCTAGGCAGCAGCGGAGAGACTCCGAAACTCCTTGGACATAAGGTAAAACAGTGGTGGATTTAAATTCCACGACAGGCTCTCTTCTTGGGGTTGTTCGTGCCTTTGTGATCTTCTGTACAAACAAGGAGGGATATCCGTTAGAAACAAGTACAGATGAAAGATGTTTCTTTTCTCCAGCGATTACTGATGGTTTGGTAACGAGACGTTTAGCTTGGTCATACAGACACTTCACAATACCGCGCTTTACCGACTGAGGGTGGTGTGAATCATATGCTAGGTACTGATCAGTATGTGTTGGTTTCCTGTAGATACTGGTGGTAAGGAAGCATCAGATATGTAAGTTTACCTCTTTGAACCACTCCAGGAATCTGTTTCGAAGCGAAAGAACCACTGTGTCATCTCAAAGTCTAATCTACTTAATTTGTAGTTGAACTTGCCGCCATGAAGGCTTCAGGAATATTTGAAGAGTTTACCTGTCACATATCTCTGTTCAAAATACTTGTTTTAAAGAATTGCCATCAATGCAAGATATTAAAATGCCACCGAAGACACTAACAAAAAGAGACATCCAAACATTTATAGGAAGTTAAAGTTCTGGACATGCCACTAAATTAGCTTCTTGTTTGTTTATTCTGACCGTGTGAACAAGAGTTACTGATTAGTCAGTTTTAATTACAACTAGATGCTTTGCTGCATGTACCCAGGCAGTCGTTAAAGTCCAAGAGCAGTTCTTGCCCAAGAAAAATACTCTCTGGTGAGTTGTGGCCCATTTGCCAAGCGTTGCTACCATCAAAGTTTGGAAAGCGAGAACTGGTTTTAGACTTATAAAATTTGTCTTGTATCGACTGCCATGTTTTCCCGCGCACGAGGTGTAAGGACCCTTCCCGGCATGCATTGCGCCTACGTTCTGCAGACGTTTCTCGAACTGGTAACTAGATTTAAACATAATAATGGCCAGCAAGTGGCGATCGATTGTAACAGATCTGTGATCCAGTTTGCGTTGATTTTACTTCAAATTGGCATGATTTGTAGTGTTTTGAATTTGTGGGATCAGGGGACATGCAGATGTATGGAGACCCGTACGTTGTGCAGAAGGGTTAATCTGTTAATCTGTCAGCCCTATTTATAGAGCGTTTTCATGTGGAGTCATCAAATTCTTAAATCCAAAACTAAACAGCCACCAAAGTTGTTATCCTCATCAGGCATAAGA
>Ga0099806_1173297_pt1 | contig 11444 bp, 4 predicted proteins | sample OrbCnscriptome_3_FD_81147 | JGI IMG/M metagenome (GOLD analysis project Ga0099806, IMG submission 81147) | Metatranscriptome of coral microbial communities from Puerto Morelos, Mexico - Orbicella C C metatranscriptome (Eukaryote Community... | ecosystem: Host-associated > Invertebrates > Cnidaria... | reverse complement strand
GGGCCCGTAAAGAGCAGTTCACAGCGTTGTTTCCACATTTTGAAGCGTGAGTATAGGTTTTCATCCGTGCTCCAGTCCATGGTTGGACCCTTGTCAATGAATGAGGCGCTGGCGGCCATGTTTTCTTGAATCAATCGTACACGTGTCGTTCGGAAATTACTTCACTCTTCCACCTTCTCCAGTGTATCGAGCTAAATGGTATGTTTGGTTACTTTGCGATCCCACTTCTGACACCATGTAATGTTATGGCAGAGGTCAGAAAGATAACTTTTTATTCCAGCTAACGAGTACAAGCACACGTGTATATTCTGTCTCGTCCTACTGCGCATGCTCAAAACCTGATATGTTTACACTCAACAGTGTTGAATGCCTTGCTGTCACCATCAGACACCATCCACTTGTATCTAATGTTGTGACGCTCAACCGATCTGTTCCACAGCACTGCTGCGCCCTCTGCTTCCATGGCTGGCGAACATCCTCTAAAATTGACATCACAGTCACCAGAAGCTACATGTTCCATATGCCATTCTTCAAATTCTTCACCACAACTACACTGTGCCTTTTTTACCGAACAACTCTGGCAGGATTTCGAAAGTACATGGTGATCCAGCACTTCTCCAGTGTCCACAGAGATGACAAACACGACTCCAGTAAGAGAAGTGAAGCCTCTTTTTGCCCACGTACCATCGAAGCTAACTGCAGCACCCACAATTCCATCACTATCTTCACCGCCATTTTCTGCCAAAATGTGCGGCTGAAGCCTTTGTTCTGCTTGTTTCATGTCAATTTCTGCTTCCACCTCAAGAGCATCAAGAATTGTTTCTACATGCTGATAGTAAGCTGTCTTTGTGATACATGGCATTTTCATGATGCTACAAAAGGATGCAAGTCCTTTGTAGCCACTACCAGTCTCAATTGAATGATACACAATATGCCTGTTCACATCCACAAATTTCCCCCGCTTGCTTGTAAAAGAGGAAGTCTTCAAAGGGGTCTCTTCAAGGCACAAGCTGCACTGTGCAGAGAGATGAGCCATTAGCCCCCTTCTTCCAGATTGATTTTCCTGAATCGTCAAATTCCTGTAAATAATATGTATTAAATCAAATGTGAAAATACTTGTTTGAGGTACATCACTGTAAGTTAAAAACAGTGAACACTAACTGAAGCACAAAAGGGAAAAATATAATTAAAGAAAAAAACTAAAGAAGAGCACACATTGTATTTAAAATATCGACAGCTGTGTAAAATGCCTCATAACAAGCAGCTACAGAGAAACTGTATGAGACAGTTGAAACATTTGGCACAGAACCATTGACCACATGTAAACTTCACAAAGTATGTAAGCTTATTATTCTCACCTTCGCAAACATGTGCAATGGAGAGGGTTGAAGAAAACTGATTCAGATGTATCAGTCTGTATCCTTGACCTTGAAACCCTGAGTCACGCTGTTCATCAGAGCTTTGTGACAAAGAGTCTGGTAAAGCCAGTTTCATTCTGGAGGCACTGATTGGTTGAGCTAATTCGGAGGAAGAATCACGCGATGTGCCAGGCGTTGCATCGTTGATTTTGCTCCCAATGGATGTTTCTTTTAACTTTTTGGCGTGTCTCTGTATTCCTGAGAATGGTTGCCCTATTCTCTTTTCTCTAAACCGGTTTTTAGTCTTTTTTCCGGTCATTTTAGAGAGCAATTACTACTGCAAGAGAAAGGATTTCACTATGTTGTTGTCAAGATGATTGAAGCACGCTGCAGTTCTATCCCATGAGCCCAAATCACGATATTTGCGTCATGTAAGATCACATATAGTTTCCTCGTGGTTTTGGTGTGTGGTTTTTGGGAATTGAAAAAACTTCAGGGAATAAAACAACGCTAAAAACAAAGATATGCCGCTTGTGTTACCATGGAAACCAAGTTGTTTATTTCACCAAGGTCATAAATAATCGCTTGTCAAGAGCTAAACATTAAAAACTGGACCTTAAAACACATTTCAGAGGTAACCTAAATGGTTAAGGCTACATATGACTCAGTAAAAAAAACTCACATTTTGGAGCAAAATTCATGTGTACCCCCACCTTAAGAAGAAAGATAAATTTTAACTAGCAAGATCAGACCACCAGACTATGAATCTATACCAGAATGTCCGCACAGTGGAGCAGTTAAAGAAGAGGTGGTACAAATCTTCTGTATAGGTTCCACAGAAAGAGCACATTCACTGAAAAATAATTTTCATCATTAATTTGAGCTTGAATACTGATATATCTCCCAGTAGGGTCAATTAGTTTTTTGATTATTTTGCAGTCAAAACCTTTCCAAAAGAGTATTGCAAAACCTCTCAAATTACTACTCCCATGAGCAAGCTCCAAAGGGGTGCCCCATTCAGCTTTCCATTGTTTTGCGTTATTGACAGTCAAATGAGTTTCTTGGAGAAAAATATTTGCATTTTGTTTTCTGCACCATGCAAAAATTGCACGTTGTGTTTTAAAATTGCTCAAGCTTTTAACATTTAATGAAAGCATTCTAAAATCACCCATGTCTGTTATTATTTTTCTAATTTAGGTAATGGAAAAAGCATGGAAGACCATTGGCATTATAACATACCATTGAATAACTAATTGCATCGCACTTCACAGAGTTACGACAACACTAACACAGAAACACATAGACAAATTAAATTTTTTACCATTTAAAACAACTTTGCCTTTTATATTTTCTTCTTTTCTGAAGGAGTGAACCATCCTTTCTGTCCCCTTCAGCCAAGCTTGCTCCTATCCGGTAAATCTTAACTTGAATGCCATTGAAGTACATATGTGGCTTCTTATGAATAATCTTTATCAGTCAGTCAATAACTAAAGTAACTAAGTGTGGCATTTGACTTTAAAAAAAAAGTAAGCTAGATATTTAACAGTAAATAAATAAATAAATAAATAAACTATATGGAGTAAAAGTTATAGCTGCGGCCATGATAGTAAACAGGTTCACATTCAGTAGTTTGTTTAACTGTTGTTGGCATGCTTTGGTTGTAGGTAAAAGGACTTCAATTTTGACTCACCGTTCAATTTATAGATAATACTTGCTGGAACGCTCCATGGAATGTAGGCGAATACGACATCATCACGACTACGAAATTCCTTTAGATGCCTCTCTTTCAACTTCTCACGCTCCTCCCTCACGGATTTAGAGACATCATCAGATATATAAAGATTTGCTTCTTGACACAGGTTGTCTCTTAACTTTGAAGCGGCTTTGCATAGATCGTATTCTTTGTCGGTAAATCTCAGTAGATGTACATGCACTGGTCTTGGTAATGATACACCACTAGTAGCATTTTCCCATCGTTTAGTATTTGTGCGGTAAACTCGCATTACTTCTATCTCCTCCTCCAAGTACATATGCTCGAGCAAGATCTTGTTTACAAGCTCTAGGCAGGACAAATCTTTCTCAGCTCCTTCTGGAATATTCCAGACAACTATTAGTCCTCTTTGAGGGATTCTCCATTTCTTCTAATTTCTTTTCAAGTAATTCCAGTTGAGCTTGATCAGCTTTCTTCTCCATAGTTTGTTTAACTGTCTCCATTTCTTGATTCAGACCTTCCAACCCTGTTGACAGCCGGTTTGTAGTAGATTCAAGTGTCGTCAACTTCACATAAATAGGATCATGGCAGCTTTGGCTGAAAACTTCCAACCTATCAATTTTCTCAGGAAGACCTTTCACCAGCTTACTCAACTCAGCTAGGCTTTCTGCCGACATAGTGGACTGTTGTTCAAGCTTCTTTCCTGAATGTAATTTACTCATAGTTGAGACCTGAAGCCATTTTTAAAGATTTAATACCAAGCACAGGATGACACGTCCTCACTCGTTTGAAGACATGCGCAAACATGATACTGGCCAAAATTACACACAGTCAGCAAATGTCAAAACCAGGAATGTGGTGTGACAATATAATTATCCAGGCAGTATCCAGTGCTTTTAACTGTATTGACTTGAACGCTTCAGTTAATCCATGGTTATTACCAGTAATAAGACTCTACCATGGAAATTGGGCTAGTCACCAGTTCTTTTCAGTCCATAAAGTGACTCCATTTATACGATGTAGACTGGTAACAAGCAATGGCAGCCACTTCGGGGAACAGCATGTTGCTGCTTCCAAAGTGCTATTTTTTCAAATGTATTGTGATTCAAATACAAGAATTCAAGCTACTTTTTTTTCATGTGAAAGGTCTACTTAGACTACTTAGCACGCAAGGAATGATTTTTAAACAGCTAGATCAATACATGAATCAGTATTGAATTGAAGGACATCATGAATCAACCGTCCAACCTCCTTGCCCTCTGGAATTTCTTAAGCGCCTGCACCCCTCTGAAATTTCCAATTCCCTGTGTGGGAAGGGGTGGTATAGATAGTTTTTGTAACCATACAATTCATAAAAAATCACACAATTTTCAATAAGTAAACCCTAAATTAATTTATCCAAAAAATATTCTGCATCTACCCATCTGCAACCGATAGTAAATGCAAATAAACAAAGTAAAAAAGCAGCCTGAAATAAAAGGTTGTAAAGAATGATGCAAGTGCAAAATCGTGTGGTTACCGATCTGGAATGAGTATGGAATTTTACTTTGTTAACAGTGACAGTAAAAACTTTGATGATAAAGTTACAGACTTGAAAAGTAAATAAACATTAGCTTTCCAAAGAGAGACTAAACAAGCAAATCAAGACTATTTGTGACATCAAAATAGTAATAGCAATCAACATCATAACAAATGCTGAAGTTCAAGAACAAACAATGGCAATGCAAAAAACAAATTACATCTCTTAGATGCAAGACCATGACAAATTATCGTAAACCTACTTCTATGTAACCATAAAATAATATTGTACTCAAATTGTGACTGTTATTTATAAAGTGGAATTTCCTTTATTTCACAATAATGTGGAAAGTGTAAAACAATATACCACTATGAATTTGCATTATAAGGAAACAAATCGAGCCAGATTATAAACATAATTCATGGCAATGAAGAATGAAAATCACCAAAGCATGTTACCAATTGCCTTCTTCAGGCTTCCATTTGGGGCTTCATTTTGCAGTGCTCATTAGGGGTTGCCACAGGTCAGGTAATGGTCAGAACAAAATATTCTTCAAGGTCAGGGAATCGTATTTTGAGATATGAAACATTCACATTTTGAAGAAAGGTCAGGAAAAATTGAGCTGATTAAACAATGCTGTTTTAATACCATTGAAATTTTGAAAACTTATCTGTCTTGATGAACGAGTGGAAAGGGTGGCTGTAAGTTGAGGCCAGAAGCCACTATTCCATGTAGATCTGACATTTTGTATTTATTTGGTCAGGGAAATGTGATTTTTATCAGGAAAAAGTCACAGAATTTTGAAAAGGCAGTAGATCCTTGTCTAGTTTCAAGTGATCTATGTATTTGGGCAAATTCTGTAAGGGCAGATGGTTGTCCATGACTGAGAAAAAAAACTCTATTTCGATTTTTCTCCCACTGCTGTGACATTGTCTAATTTACTCTTCTGCTTTTCATGCTGCTTCTTGAGATCTGTGAGTTCCGCCTACAATGCTGATATTTTGATTTTGTAACTGGAGAAGGACTTGTAATTTCTCCTCAAGTTTGAAGTCATTTTCTTTCATTTCATCCACTTTTTTATCAAGGGGTTTATTCTCCTGACTGTCAGCTATCATTGATAGCCCCGCAGTGTGGTGTTGTTGATAAAGTTCATGGCTAATTGCACTTGGCCAGTTTTTTGGTGGTTTTTATATGTTGTGTGATTCTACACTCTCATTTCGGTCAGAGAGCAGTCATATTTTGGATAACATCACTTCTTCCTTTTGGAGTGCAAGGAGCACTTCTGTGACTGGCTATTGCTTGGAATTATGTCCAGCTTGTTTCGAGAAATGTGGCCTTATACTCCACTCACGAAGGGGCAAAGTGGATGAGTGAGAAATGTCATTGGCTGTTTTCAAACTACAGTAGTGAATATGCTTGGAGTAGAATCATAATTATTAAATTAGTCCTTGTTTATGGGTGAAACGAAAATTTGCATTTGTAACTGTCTTACCAGCTACCTCCAGCATTGGAACAAACAAGCACACCTCCCCTGTGTTTTTGAGAAAACAAGAGTATAATGTTGTAACATACCTTTGTAAGGCAAACAGAAGAATCAAGTTGCAGATGTTAAATTTACAAGAAAAATTGTCATGTTTGTTGCTTAAACTTCTTAAAGAATTTAAAAAGTTTTAAAATTTAAAGTTTGTAATGATTATTTTAAGTTACATTTTTGTAACATGAATGAAAATACACAGTGCAGATCTGTGTGTTTGCCTGGGCTTTCAAACAAATCAAACAATATCAGGTAGAGAATCGTTGAAGAATCTGTTATGCTGTAAAGTGAGTCACTTATAAATTTGGGGTCAGAATAATAGAAATGTAAATAGTCAGTGTTACTACAGGAGTATGCTACACATGACTCACCTGCAAAAAATGCAATGGACTTGAAATTTTTTTGTAATATTATTATTTGTCCCAATCTTCTGGTCTTTTCTGTCTTACATTAATATCACCATACATATAACACCCTGTTCACACTCTCTTGCTATTGCCAATAATAAGAAAGTCATCAACATATGCAAGGATTGTTTTGAATCCTCGCCAGGCCATAATCCGTGTGACTGCTAGTGTCAATCTGTGAAAGATTTGCAGGGATTTAGAAGCCCAAAAGGGCAGTTTATTGTCATACAAATGTGTGATATATTCCAGCTGTGAAGGGACAAAATTGCTCATTTTTTGATAAAAGGATCAAACTTGGCAGGGTTACTAACCTCCATAAGACAAATATTTCCTGATATGGAGCCATGCCAAATTTACACCCAGAACCATGGAATGGGCAAAAAATGGAATACAAGGCCCTTACATGGAAATGAGGCTGATGCAAAATACTAATTTCTTGGCCTTTTGGGACTGCTGTGCCTAGTGTCTTGCTTTTGTTAACCCAACAAAATTAACCAGTGCCTTTGAGTCTTAAATTAGGTCGCATGATTGTGAAGTGACTATTGTTTTCAATTACCCAGCAAAGCAATAGGCCCTGATGAAATCATTACCAGTTTTTCCATGCAAATTTTAGCCATTTGCAAAGTAGATTTTATTACCTAGTCTAGGAAATTCGAACCTTAAATGTATGTTTGGTTTGTGCCAAAAATGTAATACCAGAATTTTGCGTCAAATTGAGGCTGAGATACAGGGTCAATATATTTAGGCTTCATTGACATGATTTTCTTGAGTTACTTGCATATTGTGATTGACACGCCTTCTCTATTACTTTTGAAACCTACAAATATGCCATGATTTATTAGGTATGTTACAATAGACACTTGCTGAACTTTTTTGTCTGATGAAACCGTTTTGACAAACAGCTTTCATTGGCTATAACGTTTCTATGCCTGCTTTTAAAAACACTAGTTGAATCAAGGTTCCTCAGTTGCAATTTCCACCATTACACAAACCAGTACAGTCAAGATTGGCCTTCAAGCATTTACAGTGGCCCCTGCAGCCTTTCTTGGAGCCCCAGGGAATTAATTCATCTTTTTCCCATTCTCATGCAGAGGACGATGGAATAACGGGTTGCTTTAGAAGCACTTGACCCCAGATGTATGCTCCTTGAAAAACTGCACGCATTGTGTGTTGCTCCAGTGTTGCTCTTGTTGGTGGGATGTTTTCAAGGCTCCTAGCCTTCTTTGAGAATAGATCTTTCCCTGCTTGATTGACTTCCTCTATTGTGCTCGATTGGTCATAGAGCAGGACAACAAACCTTTCAATAACAGCCATACAATTATCTTCTACCTTTTCCAGCAACAACATCAGTCTAAACAGGACATTGAACCTTGGCAGGAAAAAACCCAGGTCCAATTGCCCGGGGCAGGTAAATTTTGCTCTTGGGCAAGTGAAAATTGAACGTTGGTGGTCTGGTGGGCAAGTGAAATTAGCCTGAGTAGTCTTGTCAGTGATAATTTCCGATAAAAACAATTTCAAAACTCAAGACCTCAAGATGAGCAAAACAATGAGTTAAAAGCATGGATTAATTTAAATCTAAGCATACTTTGCTTGGGTCCATTGTGTGCCTATTGGCCAAGTGATGTTTTAGTGGGGGCAACTGAAAACTGAAAAGGACTGGCCCACTGGGCAACTGGATTTCAAAATTTTTTACCTGCCCTGTTAGGACTGTGTAAAATCAATCAAGTGTAAACAATTATCCAATACAGCAATCTAGAGTTTATTGTTCAATGATCAAACAAGAAGTAATTGCATTCTAAGTGCAATTGTTTTGTCTAATATCCTTGCATAAATCACAAGTATAGTTGTAATAGACTTTAAGTAAGTTGTTATTGCAAAATCGCATGTTCGTTCTCCTTAATTAGCTTAAAACTCTGAGTAGAAGACCACCTGAAGTAAATGCATTCAGTTACATCAGTTCATACAGTAGAAAACTACAGAATTCTGGGATCTTGAAATCTATCCCTACTCGTTACAGGGGTCAAATTGTGACCTAACCTAGTAATGCAATCTCTAATGAATACCTGATCACAAAATAATCAAGTCATGTTTGTAGGATTTCTTTCCCTGACATATATCAACCATGGAGAAATAGTAATTATTTGCATGGAGCTCCTTGGATGTAAGAGATGCATAAATTCCAATTACCTACTTATCATGTCATCTGGTTGCTACAACAATCATCATCTTATGTTCTGGTAGTCACAGTTGCAACAGTGCTTCCCTGAAAAAAGCCACAACTTGTCTTATTTTGGCAAGGAGATGACTCACAGAGCTGATTATCAGAGCACTTCCACAGGCAAGATCTGAGGTGTGAGCCAATATGTAATGAGGCTCCTAACTCTTCAGCTGCTGCTGTCGTGGTTGAAGCATTATTTAAAAGAGGTTGAGTTGGTGAAGATTCCACTCAGTCACTTCTTCCCTGAATACACATGCTATGTGGACACCATTGTGGCTTTCTGAAAGGAATTTTATCTGAAAGAAAAGATGGAAATGGACTTTGAGTTTTCCAATTAGATTTGATTTAAACTTATGAAATACAAATAAACTACCCTCTATAATTCATGTGTTTGAAATTAATACCATCAAAATGACTGGTGAAGTCGTAAGTTGGTTTTGGTGGACAATTCATGATCTTTTTGTTTTGGCCTTTAAAAGCAACTGGTCAGTTGAATGGTCTAGATCAAACTGTTTCATCACTGCCTCTGTGTCTTGAACTCTCATTGCATTGATCAAAGTGTCCTGGTTCATTCTTGTTTTCACCAGACCTTTTGAACAATTCATCCCTGAGAATGACCTCTCATGTGCGGCACTTGTTGGTGAAATACAAGAATGTAGTATTTTGCTGTCATGTTTTGAATTTCCTTAAATGATGGTAGTAGTTATGGTGAAGTGGGTTGCCAGCAATCTTGTTCCCAGAGTCTTTGTTCCCCTTGACCAGGGGTTGGAAAAACAAGAGCTCTCGGAGCAACCATTTCAGGCGTGCTCCATAGATGCAGACCGCGCAGTGAAACCGGATGGGCAGAATTCGTTTAATTTAAAATGGTTGCTCCCAGAGCTCTCGTTTTCTGACCACTGGTCATGGGGAACGAAGACTCTGGGAACAAGATTGGGGTGAGAGGCATAGTTCACATGATATGCTATTCACTTTGTTGCTCTGCATGATGTTATGGGTCCTGTATACATGTATGCCTTATTTCCTTTTCCTCAAAGCAATTTTCAATGGTAATAATTATTACATGTTTGAACAAGGACTAATAAGTTAATTTATACATACATTTTGCACAAATGCATCATCAAAACATAAAAGTCATTAGTTGAGGGTATTGGCAGTGAATCAACAGTCATAGGTGTTGGCTAAATTGAGAAAAACCTAAGGTGAAGGTGCTTGTCAGATGCAAAACTGTTGTGTTGATCTCATGAAATAAATATCTCATTGAATCTTAATCAAACATTGATTGATGGGTCTAATTTAAGAACAGTACAGTGTTTCCCAGTATTCCAGAGATGTTTTAGGAAGAACCCTGGAAAACAAGGTGCTGGTTTAAGTGGCTGAAGGAGACAGGCCCCTAGAGGGGTCCAGAGTTGCTGTGGATGCAATTTTGGAATGTTGTTTTCACCTTGACCACTTGTGGTATATGCATATGTATATGTATATGTTCATGTTCTGTTAATGGTTTTTTACAGTTATAGCTCATTGTAGCTTATTGTGAAACTGTCCTTGGGAATTCTTTTTTTTGTGACCAGATCATTCTTCAACCTGTACTGAGGATCATCATACCAACCTTGAAAGGCACAGCAACAGCATCAGATTTCTTCCTGGCAATGCTTTCATTCTTCTCCTTTCACACTTGCTTGTTTTGGTTTGTCAATTTAATGTTCTTCTGTTCTGTTATCACGATACACTCAGTTTCTTTCCTTTAGAGCCAGGCGGCTTTATTTGTCATGTAATACTACACTCATTTTGGTCAGGGACAGCAGTCATAGTTTGGATAATGTCACTACCTTTTTTAGTTTAAAGAATGCTACTGTGACTGCATATCTTTTGGAGATAACCTACCTTGTTATCTAGTTGATAAAAGTGCCGTTTTTGGTACTGACTTGTATATTTTAGCAAGATGTTTTGGCTAACTCTTACGCCTTCATCAGTTGAAAAACCGCTTGATGTTATGTGTGATTTAAAAACTGTTTAACATTGAAACGTTGCACTGCTGTATGTGCATGACTCGAGAGAATTTTAAGTGTGTGCTAAGCACTTGTAGACTTCTGGGATGACCATGTGATCATTCCCAGTGTGCGGGACTTTTACCAACATCCAAGCTTCTAGAAAAAGCTGCTGATGGTAATGTGCCTCATGTCCGACAACTTCAATGTTGTCAAAATTCATGTGATGATAACATTTGTGAACATGGCATGCAAGTTTGGAGTTATGATCAAACATCAACACAGCCTTTTTGTGCTCCAAAACCCATGTCTTCAGTGATCTTTTGGTCTGGCCATAGTATACAAAATTGCACTGACTGCAATTGATTCTGTACACCACTCCAGATGATAGACAGTCAGTTTCATCCTGCAGTTTTGGTCGAGGAAAAAGACTGTTGATGGTTGATGGTTCTCTGTGGCTTGTCAACTATGTCATCTCGGGACTACATTTACTCAATTTTTACCTTCTTATCTGTTGTTTTCTATTTGCTTGTAATGAAAATGCAGTGCTTCCCCTTACTTACTTACTTTGGCCCTTTACTCCTCCCGGAGCATAGGCCACCAATAACAACTCTCCAGTCTCCTCTGTCCTGAGCTATCCTTTCAAGTTGTTTCCATGTGTGTCCAGTCCTTTTAATGTCCTTTTCAAGCTCCCGCCGCCAGGTGTTCCGTG
>Ga0099806_1103386_pt1 | contig 11903 bp, 3 predicted proteins | sample OrbCnscriptome_3_FD_81147 | JGI IMG/M metagenome (GOLD analysis project Ga0099806, IMG submission 81147) | Metatranscriptome of coral microbial communities from Puerto Morelos, Mexico - Orbicella C C metatranscriptome (Eukaryote Community... | ecosystem: Host-associated > Invertebrates > Cnidaria... | reverse complement strand
TCAGGGTTCCTGATAGATATTACTGTGTGATACAGTGTACTAATTGAACTGCAACGCTGTCGCCGATGAGATATAACCGCTTTGAATCTTTTATCCTCCTTAGTGGAACTGAGCCTTTATACGCATGGCGGAAGAACTAGAAGTAGTTGTAGAAAGTGAATAGTTTTGTGAGATCATATTTGTCATGGCATGTCCCTGGCTCTCCGTTATGGTTATCTAGCCGTGGCAACGGAGTGTGACAAAACCTCCTTAACCAAACCGTGGCAAATTTAATTTCCACGTTAATCGGTCTAAAAGACACACAACCTGTTTTTAATAATTATTACGATTACTATGACTATTAGTATTCACAATAAAGTTGACAGTTACTCGTGATAATACATTGTTCGTGGCTAGTCTTACACAGCTCGTTTCGTCCCGGCCAAGGAACTCATCAAATTTATTTGGATTCGGAGTCTTTTATTTCAATAAATGGAGGTGGACTGTTTTTAAAACAGGTTATGAACACACTGACAGACATGGGATAGAAGGAACTTTATGTCACAGCGTAAAGCATATAAGGCGAATTGGATACCATAAAAGGCCCATCATACCAAAGACGGGGAGTCAACTTAGCGGATTCGCATATCCGATGTTTCGTTGGTGTGTAGACTAGGGTTAGTGAAAAAGACCCCCATCCCCACCTTATTCTCCCACTGTATTCATTATCCCCCTGGGAGTACCGCAGCTTGCCTGAGAACAGCAAATGAGGAGACAGACTCTAACTCAGACCTCTAGCTCAATCCAGAGTCCACTGCACCCAGTTCCACCGGAAACGGGCGTAACATCTGGGCAAACAGCATACTGAATATTTAATGTTTATTTTCACATCAAAAATAATCTATGATCCATGCGTGTGTTTTACAACAGTACAATCGTCTGCATAATGTTACAAAACGATACATGTTATTACTGATTTGTTACGTGCGATTTTGTTTGACTGCAAAGGCTCGCCTCTTTGTAACCATTGTCTTAAGCCGGACTGAGAGAGACATCAGAAAATTCCCAATTTGAAAGGCAAATGGTTTGAAAGAAAAAATAAACGGACCTACAAAGCGAAGAGTTTTACACTCGCCATTTACAAGGAAAAAACGAAGAAGTTTGGTTTGCTTTTCTTTTCATTCCGACATTGAACGATTAAAATCCGGCACACGTGCTGCGACTGCGGCTATTCCTCACCATTGAAAACTACGTGGTCAAAATAAAATTTATATAACATTTTTTTAAGCCTTAGACCGGGCCTAAGGCTACGGTAAGTTGTGTTAATACTAGTAAAACGAATAACTAACGATAAAAGAAAAATAATTCTGTCTTGCGACTTGAAACAATATTACAGTTTCTTGTAACGTCTACGGCGCGTTTCAATTTGTTTCCTAGGAGACGGCTTTACACAAATGTCAATCATTTACGTCAAAAGCTTTTTTTTTATGCCACCGCTGACCAATTTATGAAATACAGAAAAATTCTCCCTTGTCTTCGTTACTTTATATATATTGATTGGTTGGGCACTCTCCGAGGACAAAAAGGTCGTTTTTGTCATCATTTCCTTCGCAGTTTTGTAGTTCATGATTAAACAATCCCATTCAATTATAAATAATACAATATCACTATAGGCGTGGCTGTTATAATTCAAGAAAGTTTCCGCCATTCATTGTATTCTGTTTTTCTGGGGCGCTACTTTTCATGCATTGCAGCCCAGCAAGGCCCCTGTATTTTTGTGGGAGGGAGTCCTGGTCCCCTACACCACTTTGGACAAATACTGAGAAAATAACGGGATGAAATAAAAGGCTTCTTAGTCTATACGAAAGAAACCAAAGATTTCTTAGAAGCGACGTCAATGAAACTTAACCTACTCATGGGACCTACAGATACGACCTACTTTGATACGACAGTGAAATCCCGCCTTTTACCTATATTTACCTCGTAAATATATTCGTTTTATGATAAAAGCCACGTTCTACGCCACGAACGAAAGCTTAGTGAGTTGTACGTCTTGATTTTCGTGGCCGTATTAAAGAAGTTCCACTTTAATTTGATGCTTTGGCACGAAATCCTCCGTTAAGTTTTGTACATAAGAGAATAAACACGGCGATTGTTATCGTGTCTTTCGTTAAATTTTAAATGAAATTTTGAAGTTCTGGAGTCCTAAAGTCCATTGTATGTTTTTTTTTTTCTATTCACTAAGATGTCGCTTTCTCTTCTTTTTCTTCTTCGTTTCGCTTCGTTTCTTCTTCTTGGTCACGTGACCAATTACTTCCATTTCTGTATCATCAAGCCCAGGCCCCGCGCGGAAAAACTTTTTCAAGTGTGGGTAGGGTGCCTCGGATCTAACATGAACTTTCGGAGGAAGTTTGACAACAGATTTCTTCTCTCCTTTTTCGTCATTTTTGGCGCTTGGAGCTGGAATCGACTGGCGAGCGACGGCATCAGTAGTACTTTGGTCTGTACAAGCTGCTGGTTCAACAAACATCTTTTCCTTGATTGGCTGACATCCTCCACATGACCCGCCACACTCGCCATACGCCATTGTACCATCCTCTGCCTTATGAATGTTCAGCAGTCTTTGAGGAAGTTTGGGTGTTCCCCAGGTCTCCCAGTCCACGTCCTTACGCATGCGCAAGCCAGTACCCGAAAGATCTACTTGGAATTTGCCCTTTTGACATTTGGAGGCGGCTGAGTAGCAGTCTCCTGCGCGGCCGAATCGTACCGGGTTGCCCTCGGTCCTAGCATACTGGAAGTCATCTCTGTGTACAAGACCCGACGCAGGATCGACTCGGATTTTGTTGAAACTCGTTGTGCCCCAGTAATTTGCTGTCAGTTTAGGTTCAGCGTTGACTGGACCCGAACAGCTTTCGAAGTTGAGCAGCCTACCCCTGTGGAAACTGGCGTAGTTCCTATCGGGACCAGCTGGCAGAGTAATGTACTCACGGGGGGTTGCTGTGTTGAGTCCATGGCAATACAAACGGACAGGATTACATGAAGGAGTCATCTGTATGACGTATTCGTCATCTTTGAACCCAGGCCACATTTTCTTCACTTCGGAACAGCTCCTTGGAATCTTGTGCTGTAGACTTGGTTTGAGGATAGGTTTTTCGGAAAGGACCGAAGGTGCATTAGGGCACTCCAAGGTGTACCCAACAGAAAGAGAGTCCCTTCTGGCCCCTTCCTTGTGCAGGGCCTCAATCCAGTAATATTTACCAGCCTCCAACGGAATGTAACCAGACTGCTGGAACGGAATTTGTGCAAACTCGTTGTGTCCAGTTCCCTTGACAACAGCAAACAAATCCTTGTCTTTCTCTCGTGACGATCCACTAAAGAACAGCTCTGCTTCATCATTGCCAGACAACGAAAACGAATAAGTTCCCGTGTATGGTGCCACAAAGTAGCCCTGAAGTCGGGATCCATAATCGTCACCTTCGTTTTTAGGCGCGTCGAAGTCGGCAATGATGGACGTTTCAGTGGGGTGGTCTGGGTAGTTCTTATGAGTGGCCAGGTCTGTTATTGTGGTTCCTTTGATGCCGCGCCACACGTCGCGCTTGACGCCTGGGTATGGACCTACAAACTTGGGCATCCTGTGTGTATCCTTAAGGGTCACAATCTGATCATCTGAAAGAGCACAGGGGAAAATATAGAACTCATCTAGAGCTCCCTTGAACTGGCGTGGAGGCCCTTGATCGTCCTTAAAGGCTCCAATATAAGCGGCCTTGCTCCAATCTGTGCTCAGAGACTCTGTCTGTTGAGGTTCCGTCTGGTCGTAAGCCTTGACGGGGCGCCCGTTGATATAGATCGTGGCTTGTTTTGTGTTGGGATTGTAATTTCCCGCCAGATGAACCCATTTATTTTCCGGGATTCCCTCAATGGTTGTTCGTCCATACACTGTCTTGTCCTTGTTTCGCTGGAAGAAGCGCACTCTGCCCTTGTCCACGATTTCAAAGTGATACTGTCCTTGTTTGGTGGGGTCTGTTACTCCAGGGGCCTCTGTTACGAATACCTCGTTTATATTCGAACCTGTGACGTTCTTGACCTTAACCCAGGTTGCTATGGTAACACCCAAAGTTGGCTTACCCTTGAAATTCATTCCGTCCAATTGAATAAACCCGTCAGATAGATCTACACCATTGTCCTGGTTGTAGCCTGCTTCAACAATCACTCGCCCGCGGGACATCCCGTTATTACCCGAGCCTGACTCGTCGAAAATTTCCCCACGGCACATCTTGTCAAAATCATAATACAGCACTGGTTGACAGTTGAACGGGTATTCTGATCTCTTCTCCGCATTATATGCTTGCAATGTAGCAGCTACGGAAGGCTGAGTAGTGGCCTGGGCTCCAACTTGAACCACTGGCTGTGCAGTGGGAAGTGATGCTGCAAAAGGAGCTTGCATCTGATCGTTGCCTGTTGTTGGGAAGTCGGCAGCCACGTTACAGATAATTTTGGAAACTTTCTCGGCTTCAGCCGGAGACTGTAAATCGTTAACTCGCACGGCGTATTTCGGTTCAGTGGTCATGGTTCTAAGATCACTTTCAGCGATGCTAGGGCTGCCTACAGCAATGACCTTTACGCCACTGATTTCAAGTTGCTTGGCAAAGGACCTCAGGCTCTTAGCAGCGTTGGTGTTGTGGTCGTTTTGAGGTCCAAGGACCGTCACCACGAGGGCTTTAGGGATATGGGTCCTCATACCACTGGACTTGGTGAACACCTCAAATTTAGCCATCTCCAACAGAATGACCAGATTTCTGTTGCCAAGATCACGTGGCAGGTCATTAAAGGCCTTATCAACCTCTTGTTTTACATTTCGTTCTCCAAGTTTCATATTGATGGAAGGTATCGTGGAATATGCCACCACGGCCGCGTGCGTTCCGCTGTCCTGAATGTTAAAACCGTCAGCAACTTTCTTCATGAAGTCTTTTTGTTGAGTCCATTGATTTTCATCGACGTCAGTGGAAGAGTCCAAGGCAAAGACGAGATCCATAGCGTGTGGACACACAAATGGCTGAGAACCGGAGGAAGTCAATGGGATCACTCCTTGGGTAGCTCCTTCCTGGGATTGCAATGGTTGACTTGGTTGTGCAGGCGCAGGTAATTGAGCAGCAGTTACTTGGGGTGCAGCAGTTGGGTTGGCAGCTGAAACGGGTGCCTGACCAGCAGTTACATTCTGAACAGGCGCAGTGACATTTCCAGGTACTGGAGCCATCGTGAAATTGTATGACGGCATTGCTGGCGCTACTGTGACATTGTATGAAGGCATTGCTGCCGGCATTGCTGGTGTAACTGTGGCATTGATTGCCGGAATTACTGGTGCGACTGTAGCATTAACCGCTGGCATTGCTGGCGGCAGCGTGGCATTGTATGCCGGTACTACTGGAGCCACTGTGACATTGTAAGACGGCATTGCTGGAGATACCGAGGCATTGTATGCCGGCATTGCTGGAACCCGAGAAGGTGGTGACTGAGTCTGCGGGGCCGTAGCATTAGCTTCAGCTCCTGCTCCCACTTGAATAGTTTCAGGACCCGGAGTACTTGGTGCCTGAGGACCTGACGGGGGTATCAAGGTTTCGTTTGCCGGTGGCTGAACAACAGTCTCATTTCCTTGAGGAGCTGTAACGTTTGAATAAACAGACTGCGGTTGTTGGGGATATGCCGGCTGCAGAGTAGTGGCATTTGAATAGACACCGTGGGGCTGTTGAGTCACAGGATATCCAACTCCAGAGGCACTAACATTACCATACTGAACTTGAGGCGGCTGAGGTGACCCTGTGGCATTTGAGTAAACTGGTTGCTGCGCTCCTGAAACTGGAATGCCAGGTTGCTGCACGGAAGTGACATTTGACGGGGGGATTGGACCAGGTGTCGATGGTTGCTGAGCAAGTGTAGCGTTTGTGTAAACACTTTGAGGTGGTGCTGCTGTGGCTTTCGAATAAACCGGTGACACTGCGGCAGCAACCTGTCCAACAGGTTGTTGAGTTGACGTTGCGTTTGAGTAAACCGGTTGAACAACGTTCGTAGCTGGATTCGTAGGTCCCGGAGCTGACGTAGCACTTCCACTGACACCTTGTGAAGTAGAAGTAACCTGCTCAACAGGTTGTTGCGTTGAGGTCGCGTTTGAAAAAACCGGTTGAGCCACGTTTGTAACCGGACTTGTTGGTTGTGGAAATTGTGTGGCACTTGCGCTGCCAGCCTGTGGAGCTGAGGTAACCTGTTCAACGGGTTGTTGAGGCGCAGTCGCGTTTGAGAAAACCGGTTGAGCCACGTTTGTAACCGGATTTGTTGGTAGCGGGGATTGTGAAGCGCCTGCACTGACAGCTTGTGGAGCAGAAGTAACTTGTTTAACAGGTTGTGCTGATGCAGCATTCGAGTAAGACGGCTGATTGGCTATAGGAACCTGATTTACAGCCTGAGGTTGCTGTATAGGCGTATAACCCTTCATGGTCTGCTGCTGACCTGGTGTCACTGGCATTGCGGTGACTCCTTGAGGTTTTTTTGGATATCCAGCAACGTTAAAAACTGGTACTCGTTCAGCTTCAGGGCGAGGCTGGTGTTTGTCAGCGTCAAGTTGTTTAAAGAGATAGCTTGGAACTTCGCAAGCGCTCTTCACAACCTTTTCAGCCACCGTGATAAGATCATTGAAGGAGGCTACGGAGAATGTGTGATTACCGTCTGCGACCTTTAACAAATCGTCGCGCTGAACACCCGAGCCAACACCAATAGCCACGGGTGTCACGCCACCAAACTTTAACCGTCCCACAATTCCAGCGACCTTTCCATCGTTCAGCTTGTCGGACACCAGTACTACCAGCGTCTTGGTGACCTGATCACGTGACCCTCCCGCGGGAGTAAACAGCTCGTAATTGGCTATTTCCAAAGCGTCGTCCAGCCGCGTGCCGTGGTCGCTTTTAGCTTCCGGGAAGATATTATCGATAGCGTTCAACACGTCGGAGTGATAATAATACCGGTTGAATTTCATCTCCATGGTGGCCTGGGATGAATATGACAGGACACCCACGTGGGTACCGGGGTAAGAAATGTTGAACGCGTTTGCCACGCCCTTTACGAAGTTCTGCACTTCTCGCCATTCGGTGTCATTTATTTTAGAGGAGACTGGTAGAATGAAAGCCAGGTCTGTGGCCAACTGGCAAGATGGGCAATCCTGAATCTTGCACTTCTTTGTCTCGGTACCAGTTCCTCTGCAATTCGCACCGGTTAGACATTTACGTGACCTCAAACTAACGCCCGTGCCACAAGTCTTCATACACGGACTCCATTCAGTCCATGAGCCCCAACGAGGTGGAGGAGGAGGCGGTTTTGCTGTACAAACTGCATCAGCCGCTGACTTGACATAACCAATGATGTCATCATATGACGTCACTAAAAATGCGTGATCAGGATCGGACGCTAGCTGTCTCAGTTCATACTGATCCACCTTGTCCCCTACCCCTAGGGCAACAATTGTCGCGCCATCCATGTCCTTCAGCTCGCGGGCGCGTTGCTCAGCAAACTTCGCCGTAGTGTCAGGCGCATCTCCGCCATCCGTAACAATAACAATTGCTTTAGGCGTGAAGTCGCGTGCGCCTGCTTCAGATGTTATTAGCTTATCACGTGTCATTTTCAGGGCGCGGTCGGTGCGCGTGTCACCGCGTGGCTGCGACATGGATTCAAGGAAATCATCCATGTCTTCGTAAGCATTCCTGTCATCGAATTTCAATTCAATTTGCGGTAATGTGGAGTAGGCCAAAACAGAGATTCGTGTTTTGTTGGAAGCAAGGCCGAAACCATGGCTGACACCATGGACGAAATCTTTGGTAAGTTTCCATTGAGAGTCGTCTACTGTTCCAGAGGCGTCCAAGACGAAGGCCAAGTCAATAGACTTGTGGCAAACTGGACAATCCTGCACTTTGCAGACTTCAATCTCGCGCGCGGATCCCACGCACGTAGCTCCACCTTGACACGTGCGCGTTCTGTCACGCCTTCCACCAGCACCACAGGTCTTTGAGCATGCGCTCCACGCAGACCACTCGCTCCAGAAACCTGGACAGTCATCTTCTTCACAGTTGTGGAATTCTCGCGCGGGTCCGTCGCAGAATTTCCCGCCATACTCCGGCACGGGACTGTCACACTTACGCATGCGCTCTTGTCGGCCGTTACCACAAGTCACAGAACATGGACTCCATGAAGTCCAACCGGACCAACGACCGTTCAATGGGCATGGTGTCATGGTGCACACCGCTGTCTCATGTCCCTCGCCCGCGCACGGTTTCCCGCCATTAGCAGGTGCAGGGCCGTCGCACGTGCGCTTTCTGTGAACTGTACCGTGACCGCACGTGGCTGAACACGTGCTCCAGTTGCCCCATGCTCCCCAGTTACCATCAACAGCACAAGCTCTTTTCTGGCAGGTCTGTACGTCTCTGTCCATCCCGATAAATGAACAGTCCATTCCTCCAAACGCTGGAGGGGGATTGGTACAGTTTCTAGTTCGATACTTCTCTCCATTCCCGCAGGTTGTGGAACAGTCACTCCACTCACTCCACTCCGTGTAGTTCCCTTGAACTGCTTTCACATCGTCCAAAGAAAACACATAGTTTGAATTTTCCTGTCCGGCACATTCCAGATTACTTCCAGAGCAAAGTTTCATCTCATTGTCCACACATCCCAGCAGTGGTTTGGGTTGAGTTGGCGCCATAAACAACAGTTGTTCGCCTTCTTGCAAATACGTGTCACTCGCTCGGTCACCTGACAAACATTCGCCATAGTTTTGCAATCCAAATGTCCTCCAACCTTTCCGTTGCGTTTCGCGCGCACATCTGCAGATAACATCAGACAAATAGTTCGGCCAGTCCTTGAAATCGATTTTCTCCTGCGGATCACTGAACAGCTGCTCTGGCAACGGTCTGTACAGGTTATGATCATCACGGAAACAGCCAAGGGCTCTGTAGGGGATCTCACAGCAGTCCTGGATCTTGCATGCTTTCCTCTCCTGACCCTCCCCCGTACAGTCAGCCCCACCGTAGGAGGGTGGAGGTGCGGTACATGTTCGTCTTCTTGTCGTACTTCCGCTTCCGCATGAGCGACTACAGGGAGACCACACTGACCAGCCGGACCAACCACCGGGCTGTGCACAAGGCCTGGTGTTACACACATCAGACTGTACAGTGTCTCCCAAGTACGTACAATTCAGCCCACCATACTCAGGCACAGGATTGGTACAGGCACGTGACCGTTGTCGATGACCACCACCGCATGTGACGTCACACTCGGTCCATCTACCCCAGTTTGTGTAGCCGCCATTAACTAGACATGGCTGCAGTTTACAGTACTCCTCCTGTTTCTCAGGTCCTTCGCACGTTTTTCCTCCATGCGCGGCTGGAGGATGGTCACACTCGCGTGTTCTTGAACGTTTAGCGGCACCGCATGTGGCGGAACACGCAGTCCACGGAGACCACAGACCCCATTTGCCATCAACCGGGCAATCTGACAAACTACAAGGCATGGTTTGTCTGTCTGAGCCCACGCAGCTTTCTCCTCCAAATTTGGGCGGCGGGTTGTCACATTTGCGCATGCGTTCCCTCTTACCAGGGCCGCACTTGACTGAGCAGAAGCTCCACATGTTCCATGAGCCCCAGTTCCCGTGAACTGGACAGGATTGTGGATTACAATGAACTTTCTCAAATGCAGACCCAATCTCCTTACAGTCCTTTCCGCCGTACAGGGGACTGGGGTTGGTACATTCGCGTGTCCTCGTTTTAATGCCTCCACTGCATGTTCTGCTGCACTCGGACCAGTCCGACCAATTAGAGTAGTTTCCATTGATGGGACATCTCCGCACTGTGCAAGGCTTCACCTCAGTCGCGTCTCCTTCACAAGAATAACCACCATTAACAGGAGAAGGATGGTCACAGACTCGAGTCCTCATCTGTAATCCATCACCACATGTGGCGGAGCATGCTTGCCACGAACTCCACGCTGACCAACTGCCGTTCACTGGACAGTCGCCTTGGTTACAAGACAAACTTTGATTTGCCGGTCCCAGGCACATATGGCCACCATTAGACGGCGCGGGACTGTTACAGAGTCGCCTTCTATGCTGCACTCCTTTGCTGCAGGTCTTTGAACACGCGGTCCAGTTGCCCCATGCGCTCCATGCGCCATCAACTGGACATATTTGCCTCGTCTTACAAGGCTCGCTTTCCTGCGGCTCTCCCAGCGCAGAACAATCCATGCCACCGAACGCAGGGGCTGGATTGGTACAGTTCCTGACTCGTGATCTCACGCCGCCACCACATGATTTGGAGCACAGCGTCCAAGTAGACCAAGGACCATAGTTTCCATTGATTGGTTTCACATTGACAAACGCGTAAACAAAGTTGCTTTTCTCTTGGCCCACACACTGGTCGTTTCCACCTCGACATCTCTCAAATCCCTCTCCAACACAGCCGACCCAGGGCTTTGGCGAGGGTCGCTGAGTGAATCTGTTCTGCACGCCGTCACGTGAAAACGTTTCGGCAGCGTTGGGTCCTGACCAGCATTCCCCGTAACCTTGGATACCAAAGTGAGAGTAGTTCTTCATCGACGCCGCCTTAGCGCACCTGCAGACTAAGTCTGGCATATAAGTTTCCCAATCATCAGCCTGCACGCTAACACCGCTGTACACAGTGCTCTCGGGGTCATTATCGGTGAAAATAAGCTCGGGTAGAGGTCGGTTGGGCGATTTGTTGTCTACAAAGCAACCGAGTGGCCTCATGGGTACGGAACAGCAGTCTCCTGATTTGCAGTCAACTTTCTGGGTGTTATGTCCCACACAGTCTCTGCCCTCCTTTGAAGGGGGCGGATTATCGCAGGACCTCACTCGCATTCTTACACCAACCCCACAAGATTTGGTGCAAGCGCTCCAGGATGACCACTCGCCCCAGTTTCCATCAACTAAAATCGAAACAAAAAAGAAAGCGGGTGTATATTTTTACAGGGAAGTCTTTGTATCAGTTGAAATCGTATTTATGCACAAAACGTTTCATCTATATTTTCTACGGTAAATGAGATAAGGCCTCGTGGTAGGTTTACTCTTCCGAGAGTGACTACGTATTCGGGAATACACTATGAGTCGTATTGTTATAAAAAAAAATTGCTGTGTTACGTAGCAACTTCTGGCTAAAAACGTGAGCTCAATACTTTTTAAACGTAGATTTTGACTAACTTAAAGCATATATTTCGTCCGACTGAACGGGCGATATCAAGTTTATCACTTACCTGGGCAGTAATCCTTCACTTTGCATGTCTTTGTCTCGGTGTCAGAACCAAACAGTGAACAATCCCGGCCGCCAAACTGAGGCGCTGGGTTTGAGCATGCGCGCCAGCGTGTCATGAGACCAACACCACAAGTCTTATCACAGACAGTCCAGGGAGTCCATTCCGTGTAATTACCATCCACTGGACACGGCCTGTAACTGCAGTCTCCAACTTGTCTCTCGGAGCCACTGCAAGGCTTGCCGCCAAATTGAGGAGCTGGACTATTGCACGATCGTTTCCTCTCCCTAGTCCCTGGGCCGCAACTGGTCGTACACGCTGACCACATAGACCATGGGCCCCAAACCCCATTCACTGGGCAAGTTCCAAGATTGCAGTTCGCAGGCTCCATGTTAGGTCCCAGGTCCCTCTCTCTACATGTGAGCCCGCCGTATTCTGGTTCAGGGTTGGTGCATGTACGGGTACGCTTTTTGACCCCAGGCCCACAGGACGTTGAACACGTGCCCCAGTTGGACCACACAGAGTAGTTTCCGTGAATGGGGCACTGTATAACTTGGCACGGTCGAATGTGCTCTGGATCTCCCAGGTCAGTACAGTCACGGCCGCCATGTTGTGGTTCTGGGTTTGTG
>Ga0099806_1182285_pt1 | contig 11917 bp, 4 predicted proteins | sample OrbCnscriptome_3_FD_81147 | JGI IMG/M metagenome (GOLD analysis project Ga0099806, IMG submission 81147) | Metatranscriptome of coral microbial communities from Puerto Morelos, Mexico - Orbicella C C metatranscriptome (Eukaryote Community... | ecosystem: Host-associated > Invertebrates > Cnidaria... | reverse complement strand
CTCGCGACTGACAGCCTGTGCTAGAGCTTCGATTCGGTCAGATTCATAATGCACAGCCTCACTTAGTTTATCTGCCACTTCTAGCACACGGCTGATGTTGGTGTAAACACTCTGAAACCAAAAAAAAAAAAGGTTAATAACAACATGGCAAAGGAGCACTTCTGCACAAAATGTTACCTAAAACAACTGTGTGTCTCTATATCCCAAGAGAATATGCTGTTGTAACATGGCGAGAATCACCTGGTGATTTTTTTACAGGAAGTCAATTGTCTGAGCATAAAATTATCGGTATGATAAATATTATTGATAACCTCTCTAAAGGCTTCCAAACTTTCATACACAAACATCTGTGCAACCACTCTGCAGACAACTTAGTTTCATTTCCCGATTCTAATTTAGTTTTCCATAGGATAAGGCATGGCAAAACCAAGAATTAACTGAAATTTTCTCTAGAAGCAATTGCACTGTGGATCTGCACTTAATCTGATCCATTGTACTTAGATGTTCCATTTGCCATAAAGGATAAATGGTAGTCAAAAATAACATACATTTTAAAGATACATAAGACCAATATCTGCATCGATTGTTTTGTTATTGTCTGCAGAACTTGTAAACACTGGCAGCTCCTTTCTAAATTTAAGGCATTTGAATTCTAAAAATAGCCTTAAGCACCAAAGCAAAGAAGGATGCAAATAACCTACATCTCTATGTTATCCGCACATTTATCAATTTCCTGACGTCTAATCAATTAATGTTATACAAGGCATGAAACAAACTTTGTCAAAAGGTATCAAGATTGATCAATTATCACAGTTAAGTATTTGTCCCAGAGATAGTATGTGTGCACTTTCCAAATCTATGAAATTGCCCTAACATATCATGGTATTATACTGAAGAAGGAATTCATTACGGCCACTTAATTCTGCAGCTGTATGCTAATAATAATGTGAAATGCTTTTCTGCTAGTCTTAAAATACTTTTCTAACACGATAAGGAATCCCCTCAGGTAGGCAACCACTTAATGGCCAGTTTCCAACTATCACTTCTAAGATTAGCCATCAACATCAAAGAAATTGTTAACATACAGTGTAAAGCAAAACTTTTATCAGTAAATCTGCTGATGTGTATAAACAAACTTAAGTAAAAGTACAATATGTGTATTCATGAATGTTTTACATACACACATTGTCTAAAACACAAGCTTGGAATTATAATGTAAAAAAAAAAGGTGCCTTAAGAGGATATCACAAGGTTATCCTTATGTAAAAGCCTCTCTATCTTTATTTGGTTGATAACTTTGTCACCGGTACACAGAACACAAGGCATTCTGGACCACTCTTGTCCATTGCATTCCAGATAAGGATGGGCATATATTTTCTCCCTACAATATCTATACATTGTCAGGCAGACAGGTGGAGAGAATAAAGAAATTCATCGTGCAAGAGATATTCTCCCGATGTAATACCAAATTCTCAAAACCAAGAAACCGGTTAGTAAGGACACTTCATAATTTTAGCTTAGAGCGTGAAAAAGACACTACAACTTACATGTAATACAATGTAGGAGCTACACTGTGAGGTCCTGTGAGATGATTCTTTGATATTTTAAGGACTCAGCTGCAGCATACATTGTATTTTGGATTTCAAACCTGACGTTTATTTTCCAGTAAATCGATTGGTGCTGAATGGAGGAAAATACATATTTCAGGGCTTTTGTTTCACAAAAATTCCCTCAGAAGATTCCTTTTCAGTCAGTATCACATGCATTTGTTTTGTCTACAATCTCTCTTAGTCTTAATTAGTGATCACAAAACAAGCCTGCATTACCACTGACCCATTTGTCATTATCGCACTGGGAATGCACAATTGTGTGTACCTACAGTTAATTTACACTTTTCCTGTCCGATTAATTTGAATATGTGGATGAGAATTTCATGTGTGATATTCGAGTAAAAACTATTGACAGTACTTCCATGTGGTGCTGTTTTCTGTACTGTACAAGGTGGTGCGTCTGTGGATGAAACCCTAGTGTGTGACCATTCAAATGAAAGCTATTGAGCAGTCCTTTCATGTGGTACTGTTTATTATGCTGTACAAGGTGGTTCTAACTTTTAAGTCCCTGGATCAAACCCAAGTGTGTGACCATTCAAATGAATGTCATTGAGCAGTTCTTCCATGTGGTACTGTTTGTTATGTGGTATGAGGCAGTGTTAGGTTTTAAGCCTGCAAGATGAAAACCTAGCTTGTGACCATTCAAATGCCTGATGTCTCAGTGTTTTGGAAAATTTAAACATTTTTTTCCCAATTTTGATTTTTGGCGCTCTCGACAAAATCATTCTTACTCTTGTATTCCTAATGACATTTCTACTTGACAAAAGTTCTGGAAGTGATACATGTCTATAAGATAGGTCTTGGGCCTTATGCAGTAGTAAACAATTCATTTCCTATCCAAAGCTAGCAGTAAATGTTTTTTGTCATGGTACAGCTGATCACAAAACAATAGAGAGATTTTACTTGCTGGTTAGAGATTAATCTTCTTAATAAAACTGTCTGCTCTTTGAATAATCTGGGCCAGAAAACTACAACTAGAGGGTAGAAGCTACTTTCAAATTAGTCGTATCATAGCATGGAGTATCTTCAGTTTTAAAATGCAAAAATTAATACCAACAAGGAATCTAATAGTTATGCTCAAGAGGCCGAATATTATTTTAAGTTTTACATGCAGTAATTTGTAATCCTGAAGGAAATAATTTCTTGTATAAGCAATTAAAATTTGTTTTCAAGGGTCAACAGAACAAATGAAGTTGGCAGTAATAAACTTGAATTCACCTGTAAAACTGAGAATATTCTGTCTGATATATATGGTAATATACTCACTATGAAAACACAGGAAAACTAACAAAAAGCTACAACACAAACAAGGGTACTCTAAAGTAGTTTTGCTCTTTCCCTAGGAGCAAATTTCTAACTAAAGTTAATTTTTTTTCCCAACAAAAGTAGACATATATGAAGGTAGGAAGAAAGTAATAATGAAAACGTCTGGACAGACTCTGTTCAGAGAGGCAGATAAAATTAAATTTTCCTGGAAGATGGAAAAGATAACTCAAAATGAAACTCACCAACAATTTTCCTTCTGTCTGGGTAGAAAAGTTTTGGCAATATTTAAAGGTCAGTCAAAAATACTCTTCACAAGTTTATCAGCACGACAAGATCGGACTTGTCAGCCAAAATTTAAGTTTGTTATCATTGCATGACAGACCTCTAAATATTAGTATTCATAAAACCAAGGAAGATTCTCAGAACAAATCATGGCCCTGGCCAGCTGAGAGAGCTAGACAATGAATTACTATTATTTACAGCTGGAAAACAAAAGCAGTGTTAATAAAAACAATATTGCAAACCTCCAGGTAATGAAAATGCAGTCACGTTCTTGTGTAAATTAAAATATGCTATTATCTCAAGAAAAAGGATGAATTTTCATTGTCATTTAGCTGGTGGCACAGTTTATCTTCCTTTCAAAAAAGTGTCCTTCAATTTAGCTTTGACTCAAAGGAAAAAAAATTAATAAGCAAACATTTTCTTTCAATCTTTTGTAACACTTTCTAAATAAAATGATTTGTATAGCTTTTAGGAATACATTTATGATTCCAGACAATTCTATATATCTTAAAACTTCAAGCAAAAACATGTGAATCATTCTCACATTAAAATATAGCCAAGAACAATCATTCTTGACTGCTGAAATAAAATGCCATGATAATTTTTGACTTGAACAAATAACAGAACAAAATATTGTGATTATAATGACCTGCTGCAGCCGTGAGCATGAAATATCAGGCATAATAATAAAACTTGGTTGGGAAGAACATGCAGATAATTAAGCATGTGCACAGTTGTATATATTTGGAAGTCACAAAATAAAAATTCAATATTTTTTACAGGAATACAGTTACTTTTAAAAAAAACTAAACTGTTACAGGAATTAATAGTTAATATACTTAATTCCTAAATTTGCACAAATGATTACGGTGATGTTTCATAAAAGATATTTAATGGTAATTCAGTTGAAAAACTTAATGTAATTACTTGATTACTTGATTTCATCCAGTGCATTAGATAAAACCTTGACCATAAAAACACATTTTATAAATTCAAAGGGTAATTTAAATTGAACATGATGCAATACAGTGTATTCTATTGACAAATTTCTTGAATTCAACACAAGAGAATTTGTTTGCTTTCACACCACTGAATAAACCAAATTTCATAGTGGTAACAATCTGTGAAAAGACTGTTGACCTCATTTGACCATCAACTTAGCAAAATGGCCTCTGACTTTCTGGCAAATGTAGAATTTAGTCCCTCAAGAGGCCAACCTAAAAAAAATCAAAATCCAGGAGATCATCAATTTTACTTTCTCAACCCTCCAAAAAATGGTGTTAAAAGTATAGCTCAGCTGATTCAGCCACAAAAACATGTCCAATATTCCCAAAATTTTCCTTGAAAATGCCAAAAATTGGCCAAAATAGGTGCTTTCCTTCGAATCTGGGAGATTTAGTGACCCATATGGGAGACCGCAAGATTCAGTCTGTATGCGGGAAACTTATGCACTATCTGTGAGAGTTGGCACAGATGAGAGAGTCCCTCAAAAATATGCATCTTGCAGAAGTTTAGTCTAATTTCACAGGTCTCACCATTTCAAATTTTTTGACACACTATCTTGGAGTCTCCACTCCTTTTTGCAAGGGTAAGAATGTGTTGCACTAGTGACCACAATAGAAGTCTCGGCATCTTGCAAAGTCTCAAATTCACCATTCATTACACCAACACTAGAATCAACCACTGCTTTTATGCCTGGGCAATTCTGTCATTGCACCACAGTCACTTGCTTTGTACTCTTAAACAATAATGTACATAAACTCTTTTGTCTTCATGAAGAAACCTTAATGTTTAATTTGTGCAATGAGTGATCAAGCCTGATTTAAAAGACATGAGAGATAAACCTTAAAAAGCCAATTTCAACCATAAAATTCAACATTAATGGCTGATCAGAGGTAAACCAATAATTGGTTAAGATACTAGAGATTTCATGAAACAAGAGATACTGTACATGGATATTACATAGATATAACTATTTTTGGAGAGAAGTATTCAAAGCTGTGTACCAGAGCAGGCATCACCACTGGTTTTCTCTGGAATCCCACAAAATCTCTATAATGATCCACATCCAGTTTCTCCTGACGATTTAAGTGTATCGTCAAGCAGAAAGGTAATGAGAATTTTAAAAAAATCAACAACCAGGAGATGCTACCGGTATTTTGATTAACCACCAACTTTTCAGAACTAACAGTTTAATGAAATGAGTGGTGACAGAATTGATGAACATTAACTCACAGCTTGATAAATTCTTAATTCAAATAAGACTTTGTGCAGTAAAGATCAGCATTTTTCATAGTTAATAAACGTGATAAAATACATTTGTACATGGCTAGTACTGTACTGATAAAAATTTGATTAAATCCGAATTGAAATTTCCATCTGTGATAAGTTCTGTAACCTATAATTTAACAAAGACAAGGAGAATTGCATCAATGCGGAATCAAAACACGTTGAAAAACATGAAAGTTCAAACCCGAGGGAACATCTAAAATGTAAGCAAAATATTGATTCCCAATGTGTTTGCCCATGCCTTGGCAAGGTGATACAAGGGGATAATGAAAGAAAGAAGTTATAAAGTATAATAACTGTAGAACATTAGTGAAATTCTACAATACTGCTATTAATGAAAATATATATTGTGATATGAACATGACTCAATCATATAAAATACTTAATTTTCAAACATCAAAGGCAGCCTTGTACATGTAATTTTCCTCCTCTCTCAAGTGGACAACAAAAAGATATATCAATTGAAGGTAAAGCCCAATCTCATTTCTCAAAAATACTCATTCCCCCTTTATTTTGAATTCTATACTTGTCAGGCTAAAGCGATAATAATTAAGAACCCAACATTATTCAAGTTTGTTCATCTACATTATAATTCAGTTCCATCCCTGCTGACATGGTCTTTGCTGTTTCCCTGATGGTTCCTGTATTTATTGAGTACTGCTTGACAAGAAACAATCCATTATTTTTGTGCTTCGTGATAGACACTAGATGTATGCTTTTGAGCTTCTTGAAATCCTGTCTTACGTGTAACATCGAGGGTTGAATCTCAATTTAAAAGCAACAAACCCAGTGGTTTTTAAAAGTTGTACATGAAAATAGAATTCACACAGCATACATGTAATTTGTAAAAGAAATATATATATATACAGTATGTCAGCACGTGTAAAAATATCTGAAAAGACAGCCAGAAAAATCATGAAGTACACCTGTACAAAAGCAATCATAATCATGCGTATCTGCCTAAACTAACTAGAGTTGTTTTGATCATGTTGTGAGAGTAACAAGAAAAGAGATCATAAAAATGTAAACAAACACAGAATATGTACAGTGATTAATAATTATAATGCTGCGACAGTTATTACTGAATCGAACCTGATAGAAAAGACAAGGCTTTGAATACTATTTGGCGACAGAAATCTAGTAATAATACAGAAGGAGAGTTCTTAGTAGTTTAAGACTGATTTCAAGCCGATTCCAAAATCAGTGGTTTTTTTCACTGAAATAAGTACATGAACATGTAAGGAAGGGCCAACATTTTAGCATCCAGTGTTCCAGGGGAAACTAAGATGATACAAGCAAACATTTTACAAAAAAAGAGGAGGGAGACATGACTGTAACATAAAAGGATTTGACCTTCCATCTGCCTTTCAATGCCAAATATATTAAACATCAGTGCTTACAGTTATCAATAACAAGAGTACCCCCAAGATAGGTAAAAAACACAGATAAAAACATACCTGACAACGAGAATCACTACATGATAGCATAATAATTTAACAAAGAATATTGTGAAATACTCATGCTTATTTTAAAAGGAAACCAGACAGTCTGCCTGTCTGGCTTTTTTTGCTATAAGATAAAATTCATTTCAAGGTTGAAGAATTTGATCAGTAGGCTAAATGACAGTGTTCCATTATAACCAATTAGGCCTTTCACTTCTCGACAGCCAATTAACCAAAAAACCAAACTCTGGTGTCATGTTTACACTGTATCACCAATTAAGTTCACATTCATTTGTATTGCTGAAAGTGTAATGTAAAGATCGCAATTTCATGGGCATATCGTCTTTCCAGTGAAGATCTTTATACAGGTACATGTTTACTGTTGAACAATATATATGTTTCTCCCTCCATTGCCTGCAGAACCTTGAGCAAACAGACTTTAGAGTAATTTAATATACCCAGACAGGTGTTAGTTCATGATTAGTATTATGAATTTTCTGTATAAATTAGCATGAATTAATGCATAACATGTCTAAGGACATGTCACATACAAACTTGACTATGGCAAAAGTTGCCTCAGATGAACTGTATTAACATCAAAAGAAATTAACAGACAGGCATGTATGAAACAGATACAATTGCTAGAACTCTGAGAATGTAGCGCACTGAGATTGTAACAAAACATAGTCAATTACAACATTGTTGCCTGCTGTTTTAGAATACATTAAGTGTATGAAAATTCGGGAAAACATCTAGATAGGTCATATAGAAGATGTTCTGACTTGAACCAATTCATAAATAGAAATACTACGCATACATTTTTCTAAATACACTGTGCTTGTCATTACACAAACATAATTCAAATAAAAAAATCCCCTCAAATATCATTCCGCCTACAGAATAAAGAAACTGGCATACAAAATAAAGAAATGCAAAATTGGAAAATCTTCACTTTTTAAAGCACAAAATTGCATGCAAAAGAATATTTAATTGTACAAAACATTGTACGTTATATTGCAAAAGGTTGTAAAAGAAAAGTCCCTTTGCAAATTTTGATAGAAAGTAAAATTACAATTTAAGCATTTCACCATTGGTCTAAAATGAAAAAAACATTTCCTCCCTGACAATACTGGAAATTGATTTTACATATTGAGTAAACATTCCTACCATATGATAATATTTTTGCCGATTCCTTCAGCCCAAGGGAAATTCAAGAAGATTGTTCCATAAAGTGCATGGCATCACTCAAATTAACTATGACCCACTATACAGAAGGCACGCAAAACTACTAGCAGCATTGTTCTTATTTAAGATCAGATAAAGATTAGCAGAGTTGCCAATGGCAATGAACATTGAGACACAAACCGAAGATCCTGTATGACCAAAGTCATGTATTGTTATTCCAATGAGACGCTGAATTAATTTTAATTATTAACATCCTGAGAAGTGTCAAGAATTCTCTTGATAACCTGGCCACAAGGCTTTCAATTTGAAATTCAAATTGAGGGTTCTGGGGTTTTGGTGAAATGAAACGTGATACAGCTGTTCATAAGAATAACAGGATTAAGTTCTCTGCATGTTAACATGATATCATGCAAACCTAATACAGAGTAAAGAGTTATGCAGTGACAAATGCACTTTCATTTTGTCATCAAACAGAAGCTGTTTTCTTAGTAGCCAAATGTTATCATATGACACAGTAAATTTGCAAAAGTAATAAAATACATTTGAATTCAGGAAGCCAAGCAATATAATGTCAAAAAGAAATTAAGACCAATTCACAATGACAGTTTCTGATCTGTCAAAAACCTGAAGTATAAAATTGCATATTTACTTTTAATAATTTTTGTTCCTCGTGGGAATGAAAATTATTAGTTTTCGTAAAAATTAGAATTTAAATTCAATATCACACATATAAGTTTATTCTTTTTAAACTTAGAAGCAGGACTTAAGATGACGTATGTTTTTCACACTCTAAATAAATTTGTTGAGCATGTTTCTGTTTGATTTCATTTGTATTTTAACTTGTGCAAAGACTATCCTGTTTGGTAAAAAAAGCTACATCACAAAAAAAAATTAGTTTCACAAATGAGTTGAAATATACTGTGAGAGAATACCATTTTAGTGGCTAAATTAAAAGATCAAGGTCTTGATGATTTATTTAAATTTCATGATTTTTCATTATTTCACGTTTTTAAAAATTATGATTCCTTGTTATTAAATAGTTTAGAAATAAATTTTTGGTCCACAACACTGCTTGAAATTCTCCTTCTAATAACAAAATTACAGGAAACTACTACCTGCATTTTTACAATGTCAACTGCTAGGACGTGAAATCGACACTTTTCTTACTCTATATTTACATGATAATACAGCATTGCCAAGAGTAAATTAAAGCTACAAATTTAACTTACACCTTTGTGAATTACTGCAAAATGTTTTAATCATTAGGAGAGTATCATTGAAATAAATTTTCTATCCAATAAAAACTGGGAGTTTAATTTTCTTACAGCACTAATAACACTATTTTAAAATAATTGAGACTGAAAAAAAATTAAAAATTGGCCACTTTCAACTGTTAATTTTGAAAGGTTCCTTTTACAGAAACAATGCAAGTTATTAACTCTTTGAACGGCAAATCATGCTTCGTTGAATTGAAAACTCCATTTTATTATGACAATATGAAGGTACCCCAGGTTGTAAAGAAAACTTAATGCAGAGCTTGCATTACAGATGACTTAAAATTATTATAAATTAGTTAAAGATTTACTAAATGTAGAATGTGGTGCATTTTACAAGCATGAAAGAAAATTACAAGAAAGTCAAGTAAAATGTATAACTGTACTGTAGGTTAAATGATGCAAGGGCAAGATGTCTTTGCCACTGCACACTAAGTCTAACACCTAGTAAAAATTTTGTGCCTGTCCAGCTAGCTACAGTAAGAAGATGCTACTGTATATTTTAAGTTTTTTTTTTCTTTTCTTACTTTTTCTGCAAGAGGAGTGACCTTCCCCTTGTGGCATCATACCTTAATGAAACATTTGCATTGTCTTGCCAGGGTATGGATTTCAATCCTGTTACCTGTTGAAGTCTGCACTCGTAACAAAATGGCTCACACTATTACAGTTTATCCTAGCATCAAGTAACTGGCCAAATTGCTACGTCCCCTAAGTGGATCACTAATCTATCCCAAGAACTTGCCAATATTCCTGAGTGCAGTGGAGTGCTGTAAGGGTACTAAACATGCCCTTCCCAAGAACAAAACAAGGTGAACCAAGCCAGAACTCAAATACGCATTACTAAATACAGAGTACAACATGCTCGTGTTTAAGCTGCTGCGCCACCTGTAAATCCTGCTGAAGCCTTGAGAGTTTAAGTGGATTTTCTTAAGGGCTATTTACACAAACAGGTTTCTTTTACTGACTCATTCCACCACATTCAACCTTGTTAGTTAGAGCAATTTCGAAGAAACCCATAATTTTCTAAAATTGTACCATTCTCTTAAAAATAACATTATTTCAAGGTCAAAGAAACCAGCAACAAAGTTCAACTTCTGGACGGAAGATAATTAATAACCAGTAAAAACATTAAATATAGCCCTGTAACGATATTGAAAACGTCTTCCATTTCTAGATAAACTGCAACATCTTTCAACCTTATCTTACTATGTACATGTAAGTCATGTTTACAAAATAACTTAATATTTCACTTAATGCTGATAACCTATGATATATTGGCAATATCATGCTATTTTTGACACTAAAGCAACAGGTACCAGAAATTGAAGAAATTCAGCACTTGAAACTGCATGCAATTAAACTTTAATACAATGCTTTTAAAAATACGCTCCTTAAATATAAATGAAACAGATACAAGAATGCAATCAAAATCATCCAAACCAATTGGTATAAAACATTATTCACTTCAAGTTTACCAAACAAGGAAAAAACTTTTAAGTCAAGTACAACAATATTGCATTTCCTTCCAGATATATTGCATCTACACAGAAAAAATGGCCTAATTTATAGCTGTGTTTTACAGCTGTATTTAGACAAGAAGTTAGGTCAAAAGGTAACATTATACAGTCTAGGCCTTCTAAAGTTGTTCTATATTTGCAAGCAATTATTACAGTAATTTTAATGGATGAAAAGAGTCCTGCAAAATTGTATTTGAATATAATCAAGTGTAGGTTTGATATTATATCAAGGGTGTGTCAAGCTACGTCATGCAAATTCAAAACATTAGAATTTGTTATTCTAATGGCATGATTTTGACCAATCGTATTAAGTTCAATTCAAAATGCTTTGTCTATCTTACTAAAACAGGAAATAAACACAGTGAATTTTCAATCGCAAAACATAACAAAATTGCACTAGAGTGTAAAAACAATGTGGCAATATTTTCACAAAAATGAAGAAGCAATATTACACATGTGCTGAGTAGTGCATACTAAATGCAATACCAGAAATTCAGCTCAAATGAATAAAGAAACATGTATAAAAGAAAATCCAATTTGAATAAACTTGGACAGACAAAAACAACCTTGAAATTTGTGTCTTTAACTAAAACATAATAAGATGACATGAGAGATAATCATGGATTCCCTATATTATTTATATGTAATTAAATACACATACTCGTAAAAAAACCCATAAGATTTGAAAATTTCAAAAGCCAGCCCACAGAGTAGAACTTTTCAATCTAAAGGAGCCTGAAAAATAGCATTTAAGATCTCCTAAGCTAAATAATAGATGACTATTTCTAAGAAGGAGATCTGTACATCCAGACAAGCTCTTAAAACTACAAGTGCTGAATATCCTTTTGGCATATTTTGAACACAAAGTTCAACAACATTTCATTGAAATATAATTTTTCAAGTTGATTGCTGGAAATTGAATTCACTTACCATGCAACTACTTTGAAAATTTTGATGTTCGTCCTCAAGTTCTTCTGCCGAGGTCGTATCATTTCCAATTTCTGTGTAATTGAGCAAAAACTCCTGCCGATTCTCCCTTATCCATAACAGCA
>Ga0099806_1201169_pt1 | contig 12225 bp, 4 predicted proteins | sample OrbCnscriptome_3_FD_81147 | JGI IMG/M metagenome (GOLD analysis project Ga0099806, IMG submission 81147) | Metatranscriptome of coral microbial communities from Puerto Morelos, Mexico - Orbicella C C metatranscriptome (Eukaryote Community... | ecosystem: Host-associated > Invertebrates > Cnidaria... | reverse complement strand
TTGCCCACTTGTGCCACTTTATAACCCAGTGTTTGGTGGACCTCAAGCAGGTGAGAGTCACTATATCATGGGTCACCTTATCATGGTATAGTCATTCATTGGCATTGTCATTCATTTATTTGTGGGGATCTAGTGAACAAATATAATGGGACTTAATACAGAGGAATGCTGAATATTAGGGTATTTGAGGGTTGATTAATTGTAAGTGGACAGAGAAAAGGGATCAGTAGCCATCTCCTCAGCAGTCACTTCACAGTGTAATCTACAAGTTTACTTTCAAGAGGCAGTGGAATGGTAGACGTGGCCACATACATTAACGGGCTAATGAGACAGAAAATTTTACTTTCTGCATTAAAACATTGTTATTATTATTGTTATTACTACTACTAAAACAATCAAGAACCAAAGAAGGAAGTTTCCAAAGGCAATATATTGGCAGGAAATCAATCCTATACCAAGAAAGAAATTTTAACTCACCATAGTTCTGAAAGCAACCACACACAGGATTTATTTGTTTCAATACCATGTAACTCCTTCAGTATCGGGTAATTTGAAGAAAACTACATTATTGTTCATCGGTCTGGTCATATGCAGCAACTACTAATCTCTTCAAACTTCAAGCAGTGCAGAACTTCACTGCCCGAATAATTAGTAAAATTATACCAGAAAGTTTGATCACATGACCCCAGTCCTAAACCAGTTACAGTATGCTGGTTACTATTTAAATCACAGCTGTATTATCGTGACGCTGTGCTTGCTTTAAAATGCATGACTGGACAAGCTCTTTTTAAAGTGAGCGGAGATAAGTGGCTGTAAGGCTTGAAATTCACAACTTTTAAACATTCCTCTTTTTAAGACCTCTACAGGACAAAGGACTTTCTACTATCGAACAGTGTCATTATGGAATAGTTTAGATAGAAATCTTAAGCTAAGCTTATCTCTGAATATTTTTAAATGAAGATTATGAGGTAAACTCTTACGTGAATTTTTATCTTCATAATACAACATTGTCACATAATTCTACCTTATTTCATATCATTTTTATAACTCCTTGGTATGTTGATTTATTTCATTGTCATTTTAATGTAACTTATTTAGTAGTATTAGAACTGAAAAGCCCCCATGGGGAGTGCTAATAAAATTTGTATTGTATTGTATTCTCGGCATCAATTTGAAGTGCAGAATACTACTGAGAAATGAGATCAAAAGATAACAAAATTTGAATACTGTTTTCAGGACTCGATCACAGCATTTATGTGTGGTCATTGGATAAACACTTCCAGTGGAAAGAGTGAAATAGGGTGATGTTATCAGCAGCTCTTTTCTCTCGGGACAAAGAGTTTTCAGCAAAAGAGTTTTGCATGATTGAAGTACTTTGCTTTTGAGCCGTTCTTATTTACAAAACGAATCAGACTGCCACTCAATCTGTGTGGCTTTTGCCAGCCTCTTGTAAGTTGGTCACATTTCATGCTTTTTAAATATTCAACGTGAAATGATGTTACACATTTTCATTTACAGTACGAACTAAGTGTTTTATACTTCATCAGTCATCTGCAGCAAATAAGCTTACAGTGAGGTATGCAAGAGGTTGCGTTTGGAGCCATTTTGATATTCAATTTTGCTCTAGCAAGCATAAGCAGGCAAGGCATGGATGAGTTATTTTTTGGTGAACTGAAAACCTCTGGAAGTAGCAGCATTGTGATTAGGTTAATCCAACAAGTTTGGTTGCGATATACAGCAAAAAAAGAATTTGTTTCATCTTATGAAGTGTAATACCAAGCCTAGTGTTATCAATAATCATGGACAAAAGTGTTGACACATTTGGGCAAAACAAACACTTTCTATTGGCGTCCTTCCGTAATTAAAAAAAGCATCTTTTTTGTCGATAGCCAACCCCCCCTCTTCCCCTTTTCAATGTTGAAATACGCTCTGTGAACACTGTCATGTGTTACAACGTTGAAAAGGGGAGAGGGGGTCGAAATGTGAAAACTCGAGATTGAAAAACTCACGCGTTCAATGAAACAGGTTTTTTTTCAGGAAGTGTCTCAACTGCTTTTGTCCATGATTGTCTGAAATATATTTTACACAGTGTGAAGCTTTCTCAGTATCATCACTGTTCTATCTCTTCAGTAGTACTTAGCATCATTGTTTAGCAAACTATAAATCCTGTTGCACACCAGTAGAGCGCGATTATTATGTCACATAGGTTAATTATTGGCGAGAATTCAGGGTGCAAAGGAGCAATACATTGTGAGAAAATACAATATTTCCTGTACATCTCTTTACCGTGTTCTTTAGAAGAAAAAAATCAAGTTCGAGAAGGGCTAAATTTGTCATATACCCTGAATTTTTCATACTCATTCCCAGTCTTTTCTTGGCTTACCTGTTAACACCTTCATTGCCTCTGTGAACATCATCATGACAAGCTAAAGGCAATGGAACAAAATATAAATGCATCTGATTGTTAACACAAGCAAAAAAAACAGGTATTGCTGCGGGAACAATGAAATAAAAAAAAAGAAACTGTCTTTTTATACTTTGAGTGAAGCTGTGTGTCTGTAAACCTGTTCCTGTAGTAACATGCTCAACTTCAGTAGTGGAACTTTTTATCTGCACAAAAAAATTGGCGTTTTGGTAATGTTTTCAAATTTACTCTCATGGCTTACATGATTTTGGATTTTGGAGTGTAATTCTGGATGGTTCACATGAGCAAGACATTACATTTCAATAGTTCACAATGGTTCACATCCCCAATTAAAGAACATGTCTCAACTGCTTTTGTCCATGATGGAAGGTTTGATTTTGACAATTCGATCAGTAGCTTTGTTTATAAGAACTTCAGTGGAGCTTTTCCCAGCAGGACAGCTAAGTGATGCAGTCTGTTATAGTAGCTAATGGTAAAAGCAGATTGGTGGGTAATTTTTATGGACTCATTATATTTTACAACAAGAACTAATTTAAGGTCATTCCCCAGTATTGCATTGCGCATCCCTACTGCGCATAATTTCACGCGTGATTAGCGCGCATGCATTGGACCTCGCCATAGAGGTAAATTGTCATTTTCTCACAAACGAGTTTGGCGACCTATCATTTTTTTCTGTTTTCAATTGAGTAATAAGTTTCTCTGTGTAAAATAAATATGGACCAATTCTCAGTATAGAACAAAAAGCAATTGTCGGAAACGTGAATTTAGCAAGCAATCATCACTATAATCGTGGTGCTTTTATAAGGATTTATATGGGTATAAACAAGGTGCTGTTGCTCCTAAACGAACATGGGGACCCCTCATTTTTATTTCAGAATTTAAGTTCCTATAATATAAACAATCAATAGGCAAAGTTTCACAAAAATCTCAGTGCAGGTTCTATTTCAGTGGAATGACCTTAAGCAAGTTACCTAATTTCACTTGCAAATAGCCATAAAATCATCAACCATAGAATAAATTGTAGAGGTCAACACTAATTCAACATTCAACAGCATAGGTAAAATCCACTGAAATCTTTTGAAAATTTTGGTCATCTGTCAGTCTGCCACAAAAAACTATAGCATGTGATTACTGAACTACATCTGAGTGGGGTTGTTAAAGTGATAACACTGATAAGAAGTGAACTAAAGTATTTTGATTTGGAGACATGTGCTGAACCGTGAAACCCGCCTTTAATAATTGAAAGATGTAAACATTTAAAACAGTAGATTGATGTCTCACAGAATGACTTCTTGATACTTGAGGCCTTAGTTTGATGTCAAGTAAATCCATCTTTCATGACTAAAAGTTGAGTTTGACCGTAAAGAAGTCAGTTGTGCTTACATTTTTTACATAGCATGTCGAAAGATGGCATGTCAAAAGTAACACTGAAAGCGGGTTTAATAAGCCATCAATAATGACTTTTTAGCGGAGCTCCGGCGGCCCTAAAGGTCACCAAGCAGAGCTCCATACCCATATAGGAAAGAAAAGGAAGCCCATGAATTGATTTTCTCATGGTTATCATGGCTAGCAGTATTGCTCATGGGTACGACAACAGGGACGGCAACTCACACAAGATGGTGGCCATACTCTAGCTAATAGGTTGCCAGAGACATGCAGCGTTGGTTTATAGCGTCCTTCTTTGATATTGGACATCCATGTTATAGTCAATTGACACCTGTCAAAACAAGGTATTTGGTTCATGTGTTCATGTTCATGTGTATTTGGTTCATGCTGAGTCGTATTAGGTTCACGTTGTGTAGGTGTCGTATCAAAGTCACGGTCATGCAATTTTTTTTCTTTCTGGCCATGAGAAAACCTTATGGTTAGGCATGCATATATACATGGGAACTGAACCTTTAAACCAAGGGGATGCGTAAAGAATATAGGTGTGAAAGTGAATAATTATATGAAATACATTAAAAATTATGGTTGGCCATTCGTTTCAAAATTACAACAGTGTATACGCGGGTTTTTCTGCTGCGTATACTTGTTTACATACGTTATGTATTGGGTTTAAGCCCATATATACGACCATTTAGATTGCGTATATACGCATTTTTAAAGGGCCACATATTTGTGTAAACCGCGGAGATATGTGAAATAAATGCCCAAATATATGCCACCAAACCGATATACGCGACCAAAAACACTTGCTATAGTCTGTACTAAGTACTTGACTTTTACTTAACTTACACTTAACTTGTGTAACTTGATAGATCGGTTGACCTTGAAAGATAAATGATGCCTAAAAGTATGAACTGCGTTTAAAACTTTTTATTAAACTGCGTTTAAAACTTTTTATTGCAGTAAGTTTGAATAAAAAGTTAGCTCAAGGTTTCATGTTCAAAGTGTAAGTTGGCTTCGTTCACAAGTCTGAGTAAGTCGAGTCAGTGGCTGACTGATTACATCACATGCTTGACTTGAACATGTTAATTAACATCCATTCACATTTCAAGAATTCAAGACTGAATTCAAGAATTCAAGATTGAACAGTCCAATGCTGACGTGGGAACAAACACGATTTGGTTTGGGACAAGCCTGATCAAGTTGAGTCGATGTAGGGGTGAACTCAGTGGGAGCGAACTTGCCATGGGGCGAAACTTGCAACTACCATTCTGTTCACCGTTTAGTTATTCATTGGAGAGAGGTGCGCGAGCGAATGCTGAGAGAATTCTGCCTCTTGAATTGCTGGTGAGACAAATTCAACACTTACTACACAGATGGGAAACGTTTGCCATAAGAGCAGATACATGCACCTCAGTATGTCCCATAAGGCTTTGCCAACTGTATGGACTATCAGCTTCTAATGGAAGAGTGGGTCGCCCAGCCTATCATGTGAAATATCAATACCTATCAAGGGGAGCTTTTAAGAACAAGGAGATCTGTTAGATCTCATAAGCGCGGTTTTAAATTTAACCGTTCTCTTAGCACTACAGTTGCGATGCAGTTCACATTCCACGGCAGTCCTTGATGATTCATTTATTACTGCAGACACCACATCACTTTATCAACACAAACTGTATTATTGCGCCACACCATCAGTGGTAGCTTTTGTGAAATCTCTGATGACGTAATGGTCTTAATCTGGAACTTTCTTTGGGATATGTATGGGCATGAACAATACGAACAATTCGATAACAATGCAGTTAACAACAGCTTTCTTTCCTAAAAGTCATGATTAAATTTAATTGGTGTTTCCATGAGTAAAGGGCTAGCAAAGTAGTCACATGAGTCACATAATTCAAGAGTTCCGTTATCCATGGCTACCTTTAGTATGGTCGTTATTTCCCTACCAATGATGTAATCCTTGCACGTTCTGACACGTTCTTTGCTTGGCTTGCAAATATTAAATTTTCCTTATGATCACACTCATGTCCAATACTGTCGAGTAGATTTCATTGGAAAAGAGAACTTTGTATTCGTTGTTGATCAGAAAATTACATCTCATTAGCTATTAGCTGGATATAAAGCCTGTCGGATCGATCGATTTGATCGATTCATCGAATGGACATGACCCGAAACCTGGATGTTGTCGATCAGAAAATCGCATCTCAGTAGTGACAACAGACCCGGCGATCCAACGTTGTTGATTCGACCGATTCATTCGATTTGTCGAATGGACACGACTGCGAAACGTGGATGTTGTGATCGGAAAATCGCATCTCATTAGTAACAACAGACCCAGCGGTCCAACGTTGTCGATTCATTCACAGGCTATTATAACGAAAGCACTGTGAAAGAGGACATAAACACATGAATATTCCTCATTCTAAAAACACCAAAGGTAGTATAAACGAAACATTGCATAGTCATTTATGTTGCTATAAGAAAAGCACAGTGAAAGAGTACATAAACACATGAATATTCCTCGTTCTAAAAACACTGGTGAAAGAGGACATAAATACATGAATATTCCTCATTCTAAAAACACCAAAGGTAGTATAAACGAAACATTGCATGGTCATTCAAGCATGGTGAAAGAGGACATAAACAGATGCGTTTTGCATGATCATTTACGCCACTAACATATCCGTAGTATATCGCAAAAATACTCTTATCGATGAATCAATGATTGACAATTGACAAAATGCTGCTATAACAAAAGCACAGTGGAAAAGGACATAAAGATATGAATATTCCTCGTTCTAGAAACACCAAAGGTAGTATAAAGCCAAACATAACAAGTTTTCTATCGCAATGACCCTGCCGTGAACTGACCGATGACAATGTATGACAATCGGAATAAATTTCTGGTACGTTTCGAATTTTTTGTCTACATTAGCGTGAAAAATCTCGCTGATAGAAAGCACGCACAACACTCTGCATGAACATGAACTATGACTTTGTATTTTTTCACAGTGCAAGCGTGCACTGATGGCGAAGCTGCACACATTCCTGGCACACACGAGAAAGATCACGGTCTGTGATGCAAGATTGAGACGCCTCTACCAGCAAAAATCAAGGGGCTCAGACTCAATTAATAAAATAGAATGATGACAATTAAAGTACTTTTGTCAAAAGATGACTAAACATCAAAGCTAATCAAAAATATAATCGGTACAACCAACCGGCGTACGCAGCTCAGTGAGAGAAGGCCTCAAACAATAACATTTCATAGAAGCCCTTAAACAAGTGGTTATCTTAAAGTATTTCTTAAGAACCGCTAAATGAAAAGCAATATTTTCGATAGAGACATCTGCTTGCTGGTTCGTCATAAAATGACTCCATTTGACAATTCAAACAAATCGATCAGAAAGCCCTGCCCCACTAATGAGATGCAATTTTCTGATCGACAACGCCACTTGTCGGATGGTCAATAAAATTCTCCATTCGACGACTCAAATGAATGGATCGAATAGACAAAGTTTCAGCGGGGCCCTACCACAAGAATATCGTGAAATATTTTCTAAGTCCCACTAATGAGATGCAATTTTCTGATCGACAACTCCACTTGTCGGATCGTCAATAAAATTCTCCGTTCCATGAATCAAATGAATGGATCGAATCGACAATGTTACACTGGGGCCCTGCCACAGGAATAACGTGAAATATTTTCTAAGTCCCGGTAATGAGGTGCGATTTTCCGATCGACAACTCAACCTGTCGGATCGTCAATAACATTCTCCATTTGTCGAGTCGAATGATTCATAAGATCCCTTTTTCCGATGGAATCTACTCGACAGTATTGGACAACCCTCTGATCACTGAACTTGCTACGATGAAACAGCCAAAGAATTTACTTCGTATGCGTCAAACCACAAGAAATACTCGCAAATTGCAGATAAATTAATGACCGTCACTTCTGCCAAAATAAACTTGCAAAGTAAACATGATCTTATTTGTCATGTAGCAAAAGTGAAAGCTGCAATGTCAGCGCATTCTATGGCTGACGTAATACCTTTTTTTAGCGTATTTCTTATTTCTCCTCAAATCCAACGCTTCAACAAAGCAAAATGAAAATACATTTTACCCAGAATAAAGAAAACAATATCCGTAACATTGTCCTTGTATTAATGTTTCAACAGTTTTTGGCGAGTAAACATCACAGGTTGCGTGACTCAAAATTTGGCCAAGAGGAAGTTCGGGTCTGGTCACTGACAAAACAAAAAAAAAGATCTGTTAGATCTTATAACCACCCTTTTATAATTTAACCGTTTTCTTAGCACTACAGTCGCAACGCAGTGCACATGCCAAAGCAGTCCTTGATGATTCATTTATTACTGTAGACATATCACTTGATCAACACAAACTGTACTATTGCACCATCAGTCGTAGCCGTTGTGAAATCTCTGATGACGTAATAGTCTTAATCTGGGACTTTTTTTGGGATATGTATGGGCATGAATGATGCGAACGATGCGATAACACTATTAAAAGCAGCTTTCTTTCTTAAAAGTCAAGAATAAATTAAATTTAAATTCAATTAATTTTTTCCATGGGTAGTCACACGAGTCACATAATTCAAGAAATATTATCCATGGCTATCTTTAGAACGGTGGTTATTTCCCTACCAATGATGTAATCCTTGCATGTTCTGACACGTTCTTTGCTTGGCTTGCAAATGTTTAAGTTTCCTTCCGATCTTTGAACTAGCTTCAATAGACCAGCACAGCAATTCACTTCTCTAGTCTAAAAATAGGAAAAATACTTGGAATACTAAAAAGACTGTCTCTCCTGGCAGGATAAACTTGCAAAGTAAACACGATCTATTTGTCACGTAGCGAAAGTGAAAGATGCAACGTCAGCGCATTCCACGGCTGATGTAATACCTTTTTTTTAGCGTATTTATTATTCCCTTCGAGCCAACGCTTCGATAAAACCAAAAGAAAATATATTTTACACACAATAAAGAAAACAATATCTGCAACATTGTCCATGTGTTAATGTTTCAACAGCTTTTGGCGAATAGACATCACAGGTTGCGTGATTCAAAATTTGGCCGAGAGGATGTTTGGGTCTGGTCACTGGCGAACAAAAAAAAAACCCCGTGTAAACCTAGAACCGCGCTCGGCCCATGGCTGCGTGGTTGAAAAGAATAAGATTTACTTGGTCCCAGATATCAAGATTAGTTTCCAGAGCCACTCTTTGGCGTAGAGTTAGAAACATTCAGTCTTTCTCCAGTCAATGTTATTATACAATTTAGATGAACTGATGATTCGAGAAATCACCCTGCAAGCAGAACCTTTTCTTACGGTACATACGCTTTGTACCTATTTCTGTGTAATAAGAAATAAAGCAAAAAGAGATAAAAGAGGCTCTGCTTGCAGGGTGTCGAGAAATAAGACTGACGTAGGTTTCCCAATTCAGCTAGCAGTATCATGCTGGGTCATTTGTGAAGTAGAAATATGCATGTTTAGCGTCAGTGTGTAAGGGAAAGTTTTTTTCGAACTGACCCAGCAGGGTCTGTTATAAGGTGGTTCAATACCATCACAAGGCGTGTTTACAGTGTCGGGGGACCTAATTCTCTCTGGTACATTGATGGACTACACTGCCTTATCAGTTGGAGGTTTGTAATACACAGTGGCATTGACAGGGTTTTAGACTTTAAGTTGTGCAACAAACAATTCTGCTGCGTCTGGGCTTGCTCTCTTCTTAGCTGCTGTGCAAAGTTATGGATTGCCCTCTAGAGTGTGTTCAGACGAAGGGGATGAAAATTTAGAGATAGGAAGAGCTATACAATGGCGTAGGGGATTTAATAGGGGAAGGAAAATTGCTGGGTTGTCTGTACACAACCAGTGAATTGAGTGTCACTGGAGAGAAGTCTTCATTGGAGTCGGTCAATTCTACTACACCCTGTTCTACCAGATGGAAGAAAATGGCATCCTGGAATCAACCACCATAATGGATCTGTTCTGTTTGCATTACATATTTCTTTCTAGAATTAACAACCAGTTAAACCTCCTAGTTAAGGCATGGAATAATCATCCTGTATGCACAGAGGGTCACTGGACTCCTCAACAAACATGGGTGAACGCAGTGATTTCACAAGACTGTCAGATGACTGTTGGATGATAACATCCAACCAGATGAATCATCTGGTGAAGTTCCAATAGGACTTACTCTAAACTCACATTCTGTTTCCTAAAACTCCCCTTGAGGTATTGATATTTCATAAGTTGGACAACCCACTCTTCCGTCAGAACCTGATACAAAGGTAGGCTTATCATGGCGGCCAGTCAGACTTGTTCTAGCTCTCTACGAATTCTGGCTTTCTTGTTTATAACCGCAACTACCATTAGAGAGAATACCGACAATGTTATCATATCACGGTCATTGCAAGTTGGAAGTGTTTTTCAGACTGACCTGGCAACTGAACTCGTCCTAAACTCGACAACATACCGAAGATCTAAATCTCGCGTCAAGCGATTCACTTCATGCAGAATTCAGTATACAACCAAAGGTATAAGCAGCTTCAATTTGGAGAGAAAACTACTTGTTTGTGGCGACATTTCGTCTAATCCTGGGCCTAAGGGGACTAAGGTGCCACCAAAATACCCTTGTGGTGAATGTGACAAGGCAGTGAGAAATAACCAAGATGCCATTTTGTGCAACACATGCTTCAACTGGTTCCATGCCAAATGTCTCAAAATGACTCTGCCTACATTCCACTACTATTTAAACCAACCGGACATTGAATGGACCTGCCCCACCTGTGCGCTACCAACATTTACGGATTCATTTTTTCAAGAGGTCACAGGAGAAGATATGATAAATGAAACTGAGAGTGGTAAACAAGACCAAACACAAATGCTTATTGAAGTGGCTCCCGAGTATACGCTTCAGAGAGAAGTCGACAACATTTCTGACACTAATGAGCAGCTGGTACACTTCAGAAAACACCACAACAAGGATTTTCTGATTGCACACCTTAATATCAATAGCATTCAAAACAAATTTGAAGAGCTCACGCATATCATCAAGAAATTAAATACCCATATTATATTCGTTAGCGAAACCAAGATCGATGCAAGTTACCCCAATGCCCAGTTCACCATCCCAGGCTTTTCACTTTACCGTAACGATCGAAAGAAAGGCGGCGGCGGAATTTTGGCGTTAGTATCTACATCATTGATCAAGTCGCGGCTCAAACTCGATAAAAACTACAAGACATTGGAAATTATTGCTTTCGAAATTAAAACGAAGCGGGGTAATATGGTAATCATTGGCATTTATCGTCCCCCGAGAGCTCTCTGCGGTGCATATCAAACACAGCTCGAAAATGAACTTAGTCATATCTGTAACTGGGCTAGTCTCAAGAGTAACTTTGTTGTTATCACTGGCGACCTGAACTTGGATAGAATGCGCCCGGACAAACCCGAAGGTAAACTACTCCGCGATCTGGAAGTTGAACAAGGTTTTGAATGTCTAATCACCAACCCGACAAGAATAGAAAAGCGTGGATCGATTATAACAGAGAGTTTAATTGATGTTGTGCTTACAAACAGACCTGAAGTTTTTCAACGGTCTGGCAACTATCATCCCTGCCTTAGTGATCACCAGCTTGTTTATGGAGTTCTGAAGCACAAAATAAATCATAATAAACCGAAGGTCATCACTTTTAGGAGTTACAAGAACTTTGATCCTGAACAATACAATCAACTTTTGTCCTCAGCCCCCTGGTCCGTTGGGCAATTGTTTGACGACGTGGACGACCAAGTTCATGTGTGGAATGTATTGATGAACGACATTTTGGATGAAGTGGCGCCTGTAAAGAAAATGCGTGTGCGTGACAAAGACGTCCCTTATATGACAACTAATTGGAAAAACGCAATCAGGGCTAAACGTAAAGCCAATAACAAATACCTGAAAAATAAAACCGCTGAAAATTGGGAATTACGGCGTATTGCAAGGAACGAGGCAACTAAACAAAGAAGAATAGCAATTAAATCTTTCTGGGGTAAAAAGTCAGAGGATCTTAAGAACAATCCCAAGGCGTTTTTCAATACTTTTAAGCCTTTCTTAGGCTCCAAGGGCTGTGCAGAAAAAAACGATATCCACTTGAACGTTAACGGTACCACGATCACTGATCAACAACAAGTGGCTGAGGAACTGGTGGAGTATTTCGCTACCGTTGCAGACGGTATTGGAGGCCAAGCGGCTGATCTAAGATCTATTGACGACTTTACGAACCACTCTTCTGTTCAAAGGATACAACAAGAACACAGGAGTTCTGAAGGAGCTCTAGAAATCAAACCAGTCACGCAGAAAGAAGTCCTTCGGGTCCTCGAATCACTTGACGTGAACAAAGCCACTGGTAA
>Ga0099806_1144400_pt1 | contig 12620 bp, 4 predicted proteins | sample OrbCnscriptome_3_FD_81147 | JGI IMG/M metagenome (GOLD analysis project Ga0099806, IMG submission 81147) | Metatranscriptome of coral microbial communities from Puerto Morelos, Mexico - Orbicella C C metatranscriptome (Eukaryote Community... | ecosystem: Host-associated > Invertebrates > Cnidaria... | reverse complement strand
TTTTTTTTTTTTTTTTTTATTTTTTTTTTTTTTTATTTTTTTTTTTTTTTTTTTTTTTTTTATTTTGCACGTGTGAAACTCAATAAATCCAACATTTACATATGTACTCTAGCCAAAGTAATAGGCACTTTCGGGTTCAATTAGACAATTTGTGCTAGATGTACATGTATCTTAATGTAAGAAACAAGGACAGTGCAGGGGGGTGGTATTTGACCAATGGTTGGGTATAGGGGTGTCGCCGGTGGTTTGAAACCCTGACCCAAGACAAAGAAAAATCCCTGACGAGTAGGACAAGACTATCTAGAATCCTGTTTAGGACAAAAGATTTGATGAGATTAGAGGATATCGACAACAATACAAGTACTGCATAATCCTGAAAATTGAGTGATGCTGACTAAGTAGTGACCATCTAAACACCGGCAAACGTCTCCGATTTCGGCTTGTAACATACTGTTAAACCACAGGTAATGACAGCAAACGTGCGATCATACCCTGTTCAGGATGGGTTCAGACCCCTCTTAGGACAGATTCTCATAAAATTCTATACCTTGTTCAGGGTAGCGAGACCAAAAACAACACCCTGCACGTATATAGGTAGATTTTATTGTGGATAAATTCCCAACGCAGCAAAGATGACCACAATACCGTCGTGACAACAACACGAGGGTGTAGGAGGTTTGAAGCCGACACCTTTTCGCCAACGAGGCCTGACGGTGAATTTTGAGCGTGTGACGTAGTCATGTATGAAGCCTATTCACTAATAATTCGCCGCACTGCACTATGGCTCGGATTGACCGCATTTGTCAGTGATAGAATTTTAAAAAGATCGTTAGCTCTGTGGGGACGGGAAGGTCTGTACTCCTCGCCAAAAGATACTAATGACTGACGTCGCTATCATGGTCATGTGGAAATCAACTGCTACAGTGTCTGTTAACGAATTTTTGTACTTGTGGCAATTTATTTACTTACAAAACGATTCCCTGGCAGTCTTTTGCCTTTCATACTTCAGTTTAGTTGGTGACTGAGTGGCTTTTCCCCAGCATTTTCAAAGTGATCGAAACTCACTAACAGAACATGGTTATTATGGCTGTTTAAAGGGCATTTTATTGGCAACTGAAACTGCAGTATCGGTGGCGTTGTGGACTAGTACATCCCTTTGGCATTTATACATGGACGCGTTAAAGAGTCTTTAAGTCAGCCCTGCGTGAATATTCCGTTCGAGAGATTACATTTTGAACACATATAGTGGTGGGCATCTCATCAGAGTCAGGGTCTCTCTTGGCCTGCGGGGGCAGGCGGGATAGGCTCTGTGAATGATGTAATATATCCACCACGAGAGAGTGTGTTTCGTCGGGATACCCAAACGCCGAGAAAAGAGTTGAGAATACGACGCGCAGCGGAGTAATTTTGACTATCTCGAGTGTTTGATATACTGATCTTCTCAATCGAAACAAAAACTAAAGAGTAAACGGAGAACTAAAATCGTGAAAATCTATGCTAATTAAGACCGGGTAATGATTTTCTTTGTTTTAACTTAATGAATTATTAAGAGTTTGAGAAATGAAGGTGAACGTCGTTTCTCGTTCCTTTGTGAATCGACCGTTGCCAGGGAACGCCACTATGTCAAATTGTATTCAAAATCCATTACCACCTCCGCATTCACTCACGTAGCCATGATCTAAAACAAAGGTGAAAAGTCATTTTAAACTTGAACGGATTTCAATTTCAGTAAAGGTCTCTACTCACATAACAGGTGTACCCCTCGCTTTGGAAAATTATCGGCAAAATTTCCGAATACAGGAAAAAGAAAAAGCAGTCAAGATTGTACGTAAAACTAAACCTGTTGAGACTTAGGTCTGAACAGTGGAACGGAATGCGGTTTCCTGGTGTCCATGTTGTGGAAGGGTTTCTATCTAATGACCATGAGTGAATCCATAGCAAACAATAAAACGCTTCTACTTCTTTGCACTGATCACAAGTTACCATTATCGAGTCGCGTTAAAGCACTTTAAAACAACACTTGACTCGCACCAAGAGTGTCTTCCTCATCCCCGGGGAGGTCCCATATATAAAGGACGGGGATTCAAGTCGTACCTTATAGGGGTTAAAAAGCGGTTTTCATATCTCTTAGGGTGTTCAGCCTCAAAGGGTCCACAGCGGAAGCTTTTAAGGTATCTTTTAGGGTATTGATCAGAAAAACGTATGACAGGAGATAACGAGTTGTTTTAGAATTGGAACTTAGGGGTTAAAAAAAAATTCAAGCCACGCCCACAAAACAGGAACTTGGTGCCTCTTAGGGGTGCTTTTCAAAATTTCCGACGAGCACCCCCGTCGTTTTTATATGGGAATCCCGCCACGGGCTTGCTCCTCTCGTAATCGGCATAAAGAGCGGAGGAAGTCAAGAATGAAGATTAAAAAAGGTAGTAATTTTCTTTTTTCATATTCTAGCTTTCGAAAGCTAATATTCCACTAATTTACATTGAGGAAGCCCAAGCAAGTTCAAGCAGAAAATCTATGCGATTGGAAAATCTGGGGCAAACCATTCGATTCGTTGGTGGAAGTTTCTAACCAGAAAGCATTTCTGAAAGCGCCTTGAAGAAGAGTTTCCACTTTCTTAAATCTTCGCAACGATGTTCTCTCAATACGTCAGTTCAGGTTTTAAGGCTGTTAGCATTGTAGACATTAGACATAGTTGTTACTGGTTTGATGACAAGTGAGATGAGTAGCAGTACAGTGATAGAGGTGTTTGGCCATATCGTGTTCAGTTTTACACGAGGAGTGACAGAGCACTACAACCCACAAGAACCTGAATACACGACAGAGTCTTTTGGCTACGATCCTCTAGAAAGCACAGGTCGAGAATGGTATCGTCACGGAGATCCTGATGAGGAGTGTATTTATCAAGAATACAGCGACAGAGAAGCCACACGTTTAGACTTCATAAGATCCAGCAGAATTAAATAAATGCAAGACTTATAGACGCAAGTTTACCAGAGGAGAACGATGAAACACAGGAAGATCAGCAAGATGAAGATAGAGCAATGGCTTGGAAGCGACTCAGACCATCCGCTCTACGAACAATTTGTAAATCAATGTACATTGGAGCTTTGATTTTCATTTTTACAGCGACCACGATAGGTATAGTATACCTGTTGCTCTCGTATCTCTGTTTTAAAACTAAACTCCAGTGCGAACTGCACCCAGCAACATCAATTCCGTTGCAGGTTCAGTGGATGCGAACAATGTCAAATGTCATCTTTGAATTTTTTTAACACATTTGGTTCTTCACAAGTTTGTTCTTACTTTTCCGTCCAAATCAGTTAATGGGGGTGAAAAAGAAACTCGTGTTACTCTGCTAGCTTTAAGAATGTCTCATTCAAAGTTAACTTCGTTACAAAAGCTTCCGCTCAAAGTTTTGCTTTTCATCAGTGTTTGTTGGCAAGTCCATTTGTTAACGAAACATCTCTGCACACGGTCATCAAGAAGAAAACGGATAACATTGTTCCTACAAAGGACACTGATGGCATTTTTTTTATTTCTTCACTGTAACTACCGTAGTACTCTTTCTTTATCCAGCATATAGCAGGGAAAACGAAGAAGGAAAGCTACTTATTGCAGTCTTTTCTCCTCTCATTGGGGTCGCTCTCAAAACAATATCACGAGTTGGAATTCAACGGTGCTGGGACCTTAGCCATCCACGATATTCGTATGTCTTACTAGCGCCATTGTACCTTGGCACGGCAGTAACTTTTCGAGTTTTACACGCGGATCTAGGTACCTTGCACTCCATTGCTCTTCTTGGAATAATTCATGGCGCTACAGAAGTCATAGAACGCAGCACCATTGTTGTGATTGATCACGTTTTTCATCTGTTTTGCAAAAGAACATCAGCTCCTTGGGGAAGTTTTCGTACTCCTCGCCGTGAAAGACTAATGGCTGATATCGCTATCATGAGCATGTTGTATGAATCAACTGCTATAGTGTCTGTTAACGGCTTCTTGTATTTATATCAGTTGATGTACTTCCGCGAAAAAGATCATCCTTTGACGTTGCTACAGACTTTTGCCATTCACACTTCAGTTGAACTGGTGATCGAGTGGTTTTTCACCAGAGTTTCTCTAGCGATCGAGACACACTATCAGAATATGACTGTCATGGCTGTTTGGCGAAGAAGATGAAAAAGACATATCTCGGTAGCAGTTGTAAATGTAGTGCCAATAGCTTTATGGACAAGCGGCACCGCATTAGTAAATGTCCGTTTGCATTTTAACGAAACCATCTTTACACAGCCCTGCGAATTGCCATTTACACGAGTTTAGAGAGGCGTCCTAGAATCCCGGCTTTGTCTGAACTAAAACCAGAAACACCGGAATACTCGTTTGATCTTCTCTACAAACTTTTAGCTTACACTAGTTGCCGCCGCGGTGAGCGAGCCTGAAGCGAACGAACGAGGCAGCTCTCTAATCGGGAGAAGGTCACATTGAAGGGGCCCTGAACGCGTTTTTGCGAAACGCAGGGAATTGTGGTAGCGGTAAGATCAAAGGCGCAAGGAATTGTGGTTATGCGCGAATGGAAAAATTAATATGCGCTGTTTTCCATGTGCTCTCTCGCGTTGAAGACTGTTCGGAGGTCAGGTTTTCTCAGCTGAGTAAATTGTTCTGTTTTTTTATGCTTGTTGCTGGGTTTTTTACGCTTTTGTTATCCTTTATTGCTGCGCAGTGAGTGAGCCTGGACAACAGAAGCATCAGTTAATACAGAAAAGAAGAAGTTTGAAGGGCTAAGGCGCCCGCCGTGATAGAACCAAGTCAGTTTTCAAAATTTTATCGTTTGCTTACCGTAAACATTAAAACTCTCAAAACTAGATTTGTAGAAGTAAACCAGTTGAAAAAGGTTCGACGTTGTATTGTGCTATTGATGATGTTTAATTGTGCAAAAGCAAAATTTTGATTTCTAACCAGGCAGCTGTTTCATAGTTTGAAGCAGAGTTCCCTATAATTTTCAGGTGTTATTTGCGATCTGTTGAAGCTAATATTATTTTTGAAGTCACAGATTTTACCGGTACCTTTTATATATTCTACCTGCACAACTTAACTCAACATTTTGGAAATCACACGGGGAAAGGATATACTTCAATCAAATCCTTCGCAAAAATCACGGCTTGTTATTAAAAATCTCCAACCGGAAGTCCTTCAGCCGTGATCTAAAACCTTCTGGAATGTTGTATTTCTCATGTAATATTCGTATAATTTGTATACGAATGTATAATTTAGAAACCTTGCAACAATGCTATTCAATTCCTTTGAGAAGTTTCTGGAAACTCTCAGGTGTACTTGTATAAGAGCGCGAGTTTCGTCCATAAGAGAACAATGAAAATGTAATGAGGCTTAGTGCTGCATGCAGCCGACTGCTGTATTCCGAGAAGTTAAATAAACCAGTTTGTTACTGTTCCGACAATCCTGGGCTCTGTATGGGAACAATCCTGCTCTGCAGACTCCTTACATCATTCTTCCCTTCGGCAGCATTTTGTACCATTTAGGAAAACTAGTTACTTAGCAATAATCAATCAGGAATCATTGAAATCCTTTGCCCAAAACTAACCTACGGCGTATTCCGCTTCGGGTCTGTTATGTTTAGGTCCATGCCCAATGAGTGAGTACAGGTGTAGGAGTTCACGTGGCTGTTTGTTTGTCTCGTGCCCGTGCTCGCAGAGAAACGAAGAGGAACACGTGACGACATTTTAAGGAGGTAGTGCAAATTGATGAATGTGTGGAGGGTGGAGGTTGGGGTAAAGTAGGTTGGGAGTAAATATCCAGAATATTAAATAAATCATAAGATTTATCATCTGAGGTGTTTGGTTAATTCATTGCGCGCATTTTTCCTCTTCTCTGGGTCGAAAAAGTACTTACACTCCCCTCCCCCCCTCCTAATCTAATCTAATGGTCCAACTCTAAAATCTGAGGGCGTCTGTGTTCAAGGCCTCGCGATTTTTTTCCTTAAATGCGTGGAAAGCGACTAGTAACCGTTTTTGGGATGTCATGCAACGTTCCCCGAGCGTTGCGTGACTTCCCACATGAGAAGACTAGGAAACGACTTGATTGGTTCATCGATCGTTTTCTGTTTAAGTCATGTTGTAAATTGTCGAAGTAAGTGCTTTGCGTTTTCGCTATGGCTTCTTTTATCGGTCTTGCGGAAAAATATCTCGAGATTCGAGAGATGGCCGTAGAGGCCACAATGTAGATTTGGTACATTTTGTGAGTGAGATTCTAATACATTTAGAATTTTAAAGATTCAAAACAAAATTAACAGAGATAATCGGAGAAATTATTCCTCACGTGTCCGTTTTCTGTTTGTGAACATTGCAAAGGTCATAACTGTTTCAAGTGCAGAGAGCAATTTCCTTTGTTGTCTCCGTGTGTCATGACAGATGTCGTGACACCGAAATGGTTTAATCATTAAATCCATGGACAGTACCAATATTTCTTGAGGGCTCTCTTGAGGAGAGCGGAGGCTTGTAACACAAACCAGATAGGTCAAAGTTACGGGGGCCCTCTGAGTGTGGAATCTACATAGAAAATTTATACAAAACACTGGGCAGTAAGACCTGAGAAAAAAAATCCTTCATTGTGACTGGTTGAGAGCAGCCAATTTATCATTAATTCTTAATTTGCACTGCAGTACAAATTAACGCCCGCGCGTTCGCAATTTTCTCAGTCATATACTGTAAATGAGTAATCGTATGAAAGCTCGAGCAATTAAGGATTTACACTACTCGTGATATTTATAAATTCTTTTAACCTACACTCGCCTAAAGGCTCGTGCAATTTTGAGAGAAATTTTAAATATCACTCGCAGTGTAAATGCTTCATTGCACTCGCATTCATACTAATATTACCATAATGATTAACGACGCTTGTATCTTGTACTCTCTTTTTGAATTAATTTTAGAACACCGAGTTTAAACCTTTGTTATCTTGCACTCGTTTTCTTTCTGAATAAAAGACAGCCGTGTCAGATCACAAAATTCATGTCCCTGTCATGTTATTAAAATAAGGCAACATGCCTTGATTGTCTGCTGAAAATCACGATCCTATTATGCTTCAAAGGCGTCACTATTATACTCCGTCATGCTTACATGTAAAAGATAAAGCTTAACGCTAATTATATTGAGGCGTGAGCGACGCCATTGCTCTGGTGGGTTGAATTAGCAAAACCTTATTGTGTGCTGAAGCCCAATTTGACCAATTTGGAAGCTCTCCTTCATGCTGAGACCAACAGGTAGCTATATATCGTCACAAGTCAGTCACGACTTGCCCAGGCACCTGCCAAGGCCCAGGCCATCAGCCAGTTTCAGTGTCTCTATTATTCCGGCAAAATGATCGATTCTATTGCCTCACATTATGCTCAAAATAATGCCGGCATAATGTCCAAAACTCTATTCGCAACGCTTGCGCCGCATGACGTGCAGAAAGCACACGACGCAGCAGAGGCTTTGCATGCCTCCTGATTGATTATCACCTGATTATCTGAACCGAACCAAAAAACATTCACACAAGCACTTTTCCTAATACTTCAACTCCTAAAATGATTAAAAATCACGAGATAAGTGTATATTTTTCGACAAACGCGATCTTAGCTTCATGTCACGCACCGCCATAACTCCGAAATTTAAAATGCACTGGTTTCCAAACGAAAGACGCTGTTGAGCTGGAAACTTGTAAGCGGATATCAATTTAGTACCTCTTATGTCTGACCTTTAGGGGATCTTTAGTTTGGGATTTGAGAATTTGATGACGTCACGTGACCACACTCTATTCCACTGACGGAGTAGAGCTGAGAAGAGCGAATACGTTGTGGTTAGAGAATGATAATCCCCACCCCTACCCCTGCTGAAAAATTTTCACTTTTGCACCAAATTGAAAATCACGAAACACGTTTTTTTCGCCTGAAATCGTATGTGCAGGTCTTACCGAAACATGGCTCGAGAAGGAAAGATTTTAACCCGATATGCTTTGGTAGTTGTTCTCGCCTGTTTCATGTACCCAAGTTTGCTCTACAAGTCGATATCGCCCATGACACGAAAAACTGATTTAGTACTTGAACGTTCCACTCGAGAGGCGAGATCGACCGAGCTTGAACGAAGCAAAATCTCAGCGCCGCCTCAGAACTGCGTTAAACCCTCTATAGACGAATTCCCCGATGATTTCATGACTCAGTACCAGCGAAGAGAGCAAGGAGGCGTCGTTATTCATTTCCTTCTGGCCATTTACATGTTCGGTGCCTTGGCTGTGGTGTGCGACGACTATTTCGTTCCTTCATTGGAACAGATCACCAAAAAGTTGAACATAGATTCTGATGTTGCCGGTGCGACCTTCATGGCTGCTGGAAGCTCTGCCCCTGAGCTGTTTACCTCAGTTATTGGCGTTTTTATTACAAAGAGCGACGTTGGCCTAGGAACTATTGTGGGATCCGCTGTATTCAATATTCTTTTCATTGTTGCGATATGCGGTTTGTTCGCTGGATCTGCGCTTCGCCTTACGCCTTGGCCTCTGTTGCGTGACTGTACATGTTACTTGTTGAGTATCGCGGCCTTGATCGCAATCAGTTACGACAAGAAAGTTTACTGGTACGAGGCTGTAGTCCTGGTGACCATGTACCTCCTGTACGTGGTTATCATGTACTTTAACACAAGCCTTGAAGGTTGCTTTGAGAGGCTAACAAGAATTAACAATGGAGAAACTGATATTGAAAGAAATGGCAGAGGTAGCGATGAAGAGCAATCCCTCTTGAGAGGCGATGCTGGGGATGGCGAAGAAAGGTTAAATCCTTCCGGTGCTGCAGAGGAAGTTAAAATTATCGACCAAAGTGACGAGTCGCCATTTTCAATGCCCCAGGGGTTCGTTTCACGAGTCTTGTGGATCTTGGCGTTACCAGTCGCATGTTTGTGTTACGTCACAATTCCCGACTGCCGCGGTGACAAATGGGAGAAGTGGTATCTCGTCTCATTCTTTGTATCGGTGGTGTGGATTGCGTTACTCTCCTATGTTTTGGTTTGGATGGTGACAATCATAGGCTTCACACTTGGAATCCCAGATGTCATCATGGGCCTCACATTTCTGGCTGCAGGGAGCAGTGTGCCTGATGGGATATCTAGCCTGATTGTTGCACGTCAAGGAGATGGTGACATGGCTGTCTCTAACACAGTAGGCAGCAATGTTTTTGACATTTTACTGTGCCTCGGACTCCCTTGGCTACTGAAGACGTCAGCTGTGGACCCAGGAGGTTATGTTGCTGTCCTGAGTGGCAGCATAATTTACACATCAATATCTCTATTTGGCACTGTGTTTGTGACCATATTTCTGGTAGTAGCAAACAAATGGCATTTAAATAAGTGCCTTGGAATGGCATTTCTTATTATTTACTTAGTCTTCATTACAGTCGCAACTCTCTTTGAACTTGATTTGATTGGGGATTATAACCTTCCAACATGTAAGACATAGCAGAAAAGCGGCCACAGGCCATAACTTCTGTAGCCTCCTATGCAGACATCCTTTGGGCTCATCACGCAATCTTCCTCACCCATGAGGAAGATTGTGTGATGAGCCCAAAGTGCATCTGCACAGGAGGCCATAACCTCTGCATCCTAAGCAGGGCCGAGTTGTTTGAAACCTGATTGTGTGGTTCCAGAAAAATTAATATCCATACTCCCCCCACAGAACGGGATTGGAATTTCCTGGGGGGTGGGGAGTTCTACGAGACTAAAAAATTTAAAGAAATGTATGAAGCTTAACTGGAATTTCCAGAGGGGTGGGGAGGTGTTAGAGAAAATCCCTTCTGTGGGGGAGGTATAGATATTTTTCTGGAACTACACATTAACACTGATCCAGGATAAAAAGTTGATTAAGGACTTCATTTTTCTTGCACAAGGTTTCTGTTTTTTTGTTTTGATTTGAGGCAAGCCAACATAAAAGAGGGGGGTGAATAGGTTTTCAGATCGACGGATTTGGCCTTAAAAAGTGCACGGATTGTGGATTTTTACAGTAAATCAAGCAGATTTGCGGATTTTGAAAACACAGTGGATCGTGGATCAGCTGTGAACTTTGGTGCGGATTCCGGATCGTGCCCATCTTGATGTTCGGATCTTGGGTCCTAATTGCAATTTGGATTATAGATCTTCCTTCAGCCTTGGTCAGTATGTTAACGAGTTCATCCAAACGATTTCTTTTTTCATATGAAGCTCATTTTAAATCAGGTGTGAGACTGTTATTGGAATTGTACAAATGTACTGTGTTATAGTCGTCAAGCATGTTGCTTTCTTTACTATTTGGGCAAAATTAACAATAGCATTCACATTTACCAGTTTACCTTTGAACTTTTACGGTTCTGTTTCCGGATGTGGTTGTGGCTTCAGATTTGAACAAAAATATTGGCAGATCAATGGATTTGGCAAAAAAAAAAGGCACGGATCGGCAGATTTACATACCCCTATCCACCCCCCTCATGAAAACTGAAGGAAATGTGTTGATCCAGGAATAACCAAACACCTGCATGGAGGACGTTTTGGTTTGAACCCCTTCCCCGTCCCTCTGGAAATTCCAGTTTTGGTTCACATTTCCCTTTAAACAATTTCCCTTTTAGACCCTCATCCCTTTGGAATTTTCAATACCCAATATCCCTCCTTGGGTGGTTATGGATATTTTCTAGGACCACACAATGTGAAAAAGATAACTCAAGGTAAAATGTCGTAAACTAGAATAAACATCCACACTGATCCTGGATCAGCCTAATGGACCTTTCACGAGGTTTAAGATAAGTTTTCAAGGCAAGGTGTTTATAAGAAATTCCAATAGTTCAATCCCCACTACCCAACCAAATCATTATAAATTTTCTATTAATTTTTCAGGTCATGTAGCTGATCTTGTCGGGTTTTTTTTACCCTCACTTATCTGGAACTCTGCTTTCAGAGACCAATGTCATGCTTTTCCAAATTTTTCACTGAAACAAAAAATAAGCCTCTCCACTCGATTTTTCATGCCCAGTTTAGTAGATGTGCAAAGTTTCACGAAAATCCATTTCAAACTCATGAAAAGCTTGCCAAACTTGCCAATTTTTACAAGGAAATGTATGCCAGGGGGTCAAAGCTTAAATTGATCTACGGAGGTGGTTTTTTGAGTATATGAAAAATATAAAACACTGTTAATATTGCATGAAAGCTACACCAAAGAAAAGATGGTGAGTAGCCCAGCCACTAAGACAACAGCATTTGTGATACAACACAAGTAGTTTATTTTAATTTAGTCTATTAATTTTACAAGGGCTAGCTGAAAACACCTAGTGGTACACTACTGCCTTTATGTTTAAATATCGTTATTACAAATCTTAAGTGGTAATAAATAGCCCATCTTACAGCCGTGTGCTTTATAAGTGATGAGGTCTTTCAAAGCAGAAACAAGGTTATAGTTATAGTTACTCTGTAAGACAGAGATTCCCCTCTCTTTATGCTCAGTGAGAGACAAGAAATCATGACATAAGTTCACGAAAGTATTTATTGTTTTGCCCTCTATCACTACTTTTTGTTTGTAGTATGTAATTATTTGAACTATTTTTTGTTCGATACAGATATAGAAGCAGGAAATACGCCATAGGATTCCCATATGAAAATGTCGGGGATGCCCGTCATCTCGCTTAGGCCCTGAGGCACATTTCAGGCAGAATACTTCCTTAATAGAAGGGTAAAACTGATCTGCTAGTAACATTAGGCTGATCTAGGTGGGTTAGTTATCATCAGATTACTTATATTAGATGACTTAAATAATGCATAAGACTAGACAAGAAAAAAATAAGTCCCATGCTAGATAACTTGAAGAATATACAAGGTGAAAAGAATGACATGCAGGCATCATCCATTTTATCAAGTTGAGTAGAGAACAACAAGTCATAAATTAAGACTTAACATTTAGACTATGACAAGTCATATTAAGACTTGAGAGGATTTTGATTTCCTATTGTGCATTAATGAACTACGTCAGCATGTTGCATGTGTTGTGCTTTGTCATGCAAAACCTTCACATCAAATTTTTCGTTATTTCCAGTTCAACTTGAGCAAATTACTCGAATTCCAACTTTTCCACCGTTTGTTAGAGAAACTAGAGAAATTTCTTTTTTCTCTTAAGTACAGGGCGTCTAAGAAGCCCATTGGCAAGTTACTGACAGAATCTCATACCCTGATCTGACTAGAAAATCCAAAAGCCCTGGACTATCAGACACAAGTTTCTTTGCACACTACATGCTCTTTTGACTCTTGTTTTTGAGTTGAGTGTAACAGTATGAAAAATGATACAAGTTCTCACAAAACTGGTTTGCCTTAAATTGTCTTGGCAGAAAAAAAGATCGTGGTAACAACAAGAGATTGATCATAATCTCTTGGTAAAAATAGTTTTCCTGACTTGATATTTGGTATAATTGGTCATAATTGCTATTTCGTAGTCAGAGTTTCTACGTCAGAAGGGTGTTATGAGAGGTTTACCATTAGCTGCATATCTCTTATTACCTTTGTTAAATATTCATTTAAGATTGAACCTTGTACCTTTGTACAAGCTGCTCTTCATAATTTCTTTGTTGGA
>Ga0099806_1302566_pt1 | contig 12742 bp, 5 predicted proteins | sample OrbCnscriptome_3_FD_81147 | JGI IMG/M metagenome (GOLD analysis project Ga0099806, IMG submission 81147) | Metatranscriptome of coral microbial communities from Puerto Morelos, Mexico - Orbicella C C metatranscriptome (Eukaryote Community... | ecosystem: Host-associated > Invertebrates > Cnidaria... | reverse complement strand
TGAGACTTCTTTTAACATGTTGCTGTCGATAACAGAAGGGTTTTCCTTAGCAGAGGGCAAATTGGGGAATTCTTGCGGAACCCGGGGGCCAGTATGACCGATTTTAAAACCTTCAGAAAGGCCAGAGAGGAGCTGGTGCACAAAGGGTTGATGAGGGTGATCCTGGAGATAGGACTCCAGCTTGGGGATATTAATGGGGGTGGGGGGTGAGAGATGAGCTAGGTATTCAGGAGTGGCTGTGGGAGGAATTGCTAGAGCCTGTAGATGATTTAAGGTGGTCCTCTTTGCAGTGGGAGAGCTTGGAGTGGTCCTGGCCTGAGTAGGTGGCACTACATCCTGGCTGGTTTCATCTGTGCTTGTAGGAGCATGGGGAACGGGCACAGGGACGACTGTTGTTGAAATTGTAGCAGAGGTCTGACCGGGTCAGGGAGTCCCTGGACCTAGGGGGAGACAGGGTGCAGGAGTCAGCATGGTGGTCAGAGCTACTACAGGTTCGGCAGCCAGAGTTGGGGAGGCCTGTAAAGGTGTCGAGATATAATTGGACGTCCCGTTACCCCCAGTTGAGGGAGAGGTTGTGGGAGGCACGACGCCGAAACTCGACATTGTAGACATACCATGCCATCCCGGGAAATTTCCTTGCTGCGTCCCTGATTAACTGCTGGTAGGCAATTAACGCGGTGGTGTGGGAGGGATAAATGGAAACCGGGACCAAGGAGAAAATGGCAAAGGCATCCAGCCATTTTTCAATGGAGGTGATTTTGGGACATTTGGAGGTGGCAGGGAGGGGTATAGTCACCCCTTGAGCCCCAACTTGAAGGTGGAGCTGGGAGTTCCGAGCCTCTTCAAGGAGGCAAGAGATGGGGAGGAGAGTTGCAAAGTCCACGTACTCACCGTTCGTGATGGCAGTTGTCATGGTCTTCGTCAAGTGGCTAGCCAGCGATGGTTGGCGAAAGTCCGGATGGAGAGCGGCGACGGTGGCTGGATCCCCTGGGTTGAAGGCAGGGGAGGCTGGCAGCAGTGTAGCGACGCTCTGGTGTTGTTGGCCGCCATCAGATGGGTTGAAGGCATGGAAGGCTGGTGGCACTGCAGGGACGCTCTGTTGTTGTGGTTGGCTGCCACCTTGGGTGGGACTTGGCGTAGGAGGACTGGGGACCGTTAAATGGGATCCCGTGTGGGGAGTGGGAACTAGCCGGTTGTGTTGTTGGCCGCCATCTTTCTGTGCGGTGAGTTTTTCGTCGATTAACGAGGAGATGATCTGAGCTAGCCCTTCTTGTGGTAGAGCGTTGGTAGAGGACGAAGTGTCAGTGACGGTAACCACACCAGACGGAGAGTTGTTGAGGTGGGTTTCAAGGCGTGTGGCGAGTTGTTGATGAGTGCCCGTCTGAACAAGATTATGTTGGGCCAGCAGGAGGGAAAGGGCTTCGGTGGCCATTGATTGGTAGTTGGTCTGCTCGGTGTTTAGGGGATTTGCAGCAAGACCTTGGTGGGTCCGAGAGAATTTTTGAGAATTACGTCGTCCACGGTTGGGCATGGTCACAGGATCGTGGGAGAATGTTTCAACCGGAGCTTCGTACAGCACGCTGACCAGAAAATTAGTGGCCGCAAAAGAAAAATCAGTGGCGAAGGATTGGCACAAACAAGAAGACTGAATACAATGAGGAGCGTGTGCTTGACTAGAGGTCAGGGGCATGACGTGGACAGGTGAGAGACATGACTGGAACCATTGATACACTGTCTTTTACAGATAAAGATAACAGTGGCCTTACTTAGGAAATGAAAGGTTTGTTGTGATATCTAAAGGGGGTAATTGTTTTCAACTGGGAATCCCTGATGGACTTTGAGATCAGGAATTGGTGGCATGTTACCCATGTCACTGGGATTTACCTATGAGCATGACAAGAGGTTCGTAGTGTTACATGTCTCTGAAATAAAGTGTTACAATGCAGAATGTGTGTGCCTGTCTTTGAAATATTGTCTCTCAGGTCTCATTAACATCAGTTTATGGATGCCATAAACTTAAACTAAAACACAAACAATAGCATAGACCAGAACTTCCCTCTTACATGACTTGAGTATTCTTTGGCTTTCAAATCAATGTTGTGTAACCCAGCTCCCAGAGTGTATTTCACTTCCACAGAGGAGTAAATCGTGCATGACATAAGCAGAGCCCGAAAACAGTGCGAAGTCACTTATCCAAAGGAATGCAGCTTGCCAGCTATAAGCGACTGACTACGTCTAAAAAGAATAAGTCTAGCCAAAGGGAGCAATGGTGCTTTGACAACCCTGCCAATAAGAAAGTGCTCTTCAGTCGTTGAGGTTGACAATAAAGGTTGTATGTTTATGTTTATGTCATGATCCGCAAGTTAAATTTTAAATCAAGTGTACCACATGTACGGGAAATGTAATGCACGTTTGAATCCTACCTACTGGTTCCTTAATGCGAACTGAAAGCATTTAAACTTAGTTGATTTATTCAAACAGAAAAACTTGTAATGAGTAATACATTGTCACTAAATCCATTCAAAATGGTTCATCACAATCCAGTCAATAAAGAAACAACTATTCTCTGACGTTACAAGCAAACTTCTTGGTTGAGGACATAGACTGTAAGGAGTCTCTCTTCTGCTCGAAAATCCGTGGGGTAGAATGCAAAGAAGAACACATCACATACAACACAAGTTCTCCAAAATTGTTTTTCCGCGGTGAAATTTCATGCAAAGTTTGAACTTGTACTACAAAAACAATTTCTACCAGTCATTGCGAATCGCAACAAATCACTCGAAATCCGACTGTTCTACCATAAATTGAGTAGCAGAAAACGAGGAAATCCGTTAAGTGTATTCCACAGAAATTCTCTTAAATACAGTGATGATCAGAGAGGCAAACCCGACTTCAAACACTGGATTACACACCATTACAGTGCCGAGCTACAAACAACCAAACAAACTCTTGCAAATTCAAAATACTCAATTGATTTTTCCTTGCCATTTTTTTTATAATGAATAGAGATAAATTTCCGTTGATTGATCATTGATGGAAGTGTAAAAAGAGCAAGGTTTGACCGTTACTGCTAGTTTACTCACAAAAATTGACTAACATAACAATTTCACCTGTTCTGTTTCCCACTGTCACCGTGGTCAGAGATAAGTAAAATCCGGACTGTGCTATGAACCAATCAGATTGCAGGATTGGTTACCATACCCTCTTGTGAAAAAATAAATAGTACGCTGGACAAAACTGTCCTGGATCGATGTTTTACAACAAAAAAATTAACGTAAACAAAGTGACAGATAATTTTGTGATTGTCTTGAACTTGACTAAATTCCACACGTGGAAACTTATTTATATGGATCACGCAAGAAAGGCTTGTGTTATGCCTTGTCCAAATTTGGTCACAAAATTATGCAACATCGCGTGATTTCTGAGAAAGAAGGTTCTTATTTGGAGTGTTGTTTTACAAAGAAACTCTTTACCTGCTGAAGGATTCTTTTTGTCAAGATTTTTACAAGAAGGCATGAGAAAGACTTACAACTTATTCGGCCGCTGAAATACAATACTGTCTTCAGAAGCTGATCTTCTTTGAAGTCTTTAAACTGTCCTTGCCACTAACCCAGTTACCGCCTGTTTTGAGGATGGCTGCCTTTAGCTCGTGCTTTGTGCAAGCCACAATTGCACAAGATACTGTGCAGTGGTCATGAATGATATTGATGCCCAGAATTTTTCCAGGCTACTTTGCAACTGTTCTAACAGCCAATACCTATTTTATCAGCCGTCAATATGGCTAACAGTAGCAGTTACATTGGTTTTCTGATCAGCATGAGTTGTCTAAATTTTTATACAAACCACTGAGTTAAATCACATAAAAAAAGTTTCATGCATTTGTTTCTTCAACGCATCATCATACAATGGAGTGATAGTGTCTTAACATGGACAGGTTTCTGTACTATTTGTGTACTAAAACCTATAACCTCTTCATTTTAGCGGTCACGTGATCACACTCTGTTTCACAGATATATATGTGGGGTGGCCTGGGTCAGTTTATGACGCTAGAGTGTTCAGAAATTCGCCACTGTATTAGTCAGCTGATCATGAATTATTTCAAGGTGACACCCATCTTCTTGGGGATTCAGCATATTCACTTCAAGGGTGCATATTTATTTACCAGTACATAATTCCCGTGGATTTCATGTTAGTTGTCTTTGTTGATAAAAGTATTCCTTATCGTATATTTATTGCTATTGTATTTGCAATGGCTAATAATGGACGACAAGGCATTATCCTTTTAACATAGATATGGTGCTATATTACAATAAACACAAATCAAGAACAATACCTGCAATTTAGATCACAAACCATGATTATATAGTGATTGCTATATCACAGTATCATTAATTTTTTTTGACAGGTGGTTGCTGTCACTATTCCAAGATAATGGTCATTTGACAAGGGCACAGATTAGATATAATGAAAAGCACACCAGAACACGTCAACCAATTGGAAGAGCATTTGGGTCACTGAAGGACAGGTGGCAAAGGCTAAAGTACATCGACATTGAAAATGTCCAGGAGGTTCCATCAGTCATTTCTGCGGCATGTGTTTTACACAATTTTTGCCTGATTGCCGATGAAGGAAGCATTAAAGAATTCTTTGATCTGGATGATAATGGTATGATAATGGTGATGACCAATCTAAATTCCATTTTCCAGTTCCCAGAACAGCAGCAGTTGCCAAGAGAAATCAAATGGTCATCTTTCTTGACCACCTATAGCTTTTTTTTTTCTCAGATCAATAACTTTCTTGAAACAGTTAACTTGTTGCTAGACTGAAAACAGTACTGTATAAAAAAGAAAATGGAAGTGAAATATAAAAATTTGTTACTGATAAAAAGGAATGAAGGTATGATGACAGAGAGTTAGTAGCTAATGCTAATTATAAAATATTTCCACCACCATAACATTTCACAAATTAAGGGAGCAATACCACCTTACAAATATATGCCCAAGTAACATACTCAATGATTTTCTTTATAAATTAACTTATTCCCCCTTTGTTGAAAAGTGAGACCACACAAAGATGGAATGGAAAAGATGATTCTTTCCAAAAACTTTTAACAGATCACCTTGTTTGATTAACAAACTTGTTAACAAAGGAATGGCAGGAAAATATAGTATACAGCTATTTCACGTCACTTAAAGAAACAAATTTTCACTGAAAGATATTGTACACCGTTGAGTGATTCTCCAGTGACATCTTAATCAGTAATTAAAAACAAACTGTGTGCAAACAAATTATTGTTGAACAAAACACCTTCATTCCCCATAACCTGTCACTATCAACTAAGAACAAGACATACTTGCATGGCACACAGTAGTGTTTATAATAAAGTGGATCAAAAAAATATATGAAAAACTGACATAAGTTGTGTGAATGTAAGCTCCTATCACTATTACTTTGCGATTTCCAATTAATACGAATGACATATCGTGTAGATATCAACAAACTTAAAAAACCTGTATATTCATAGCCTAGGCAAAAACAAAGGAATGTACATAAAAATGTGATGTGCAAACATAAAGGATGCATCTTTTTCAAATCACAAGTTTCCAGTGAAAGAGGTCAACTAAACTTGCAGGGTTGATCACACCTGGGACACCTAGAATTGCTCCCAGAGAACAAAATCATGAAAACTGTTTGAAAATCTTCAGAGGAAAATGTACACCCACTTTTGTGTCATGCAACTCGAATTTTCATAACTTGACAATTCCAAATATTTCTCTGAAACAGGAGGCAGGCAAACACAAGCTCAACTTATAAACTAGTAGAGGAAAACAAAAAATAATGAATATATTTTTAAAAAAGCGTTTCGAAAAGCTCAATCTCGTGGACACAAGCTAGAAAACAAAAGCTTAAAAGGTGTACACTTTCATTTTTAGTAAGCTTACATTGACCGTAGGTCAGGTAAGTACAAGCAAGAAATATAAGCAAGAACATGTACACTTGGATTTAAAAGGTTAAGATTATTATCGTACAGAAGTTAAGCCTCTCAAATAATTTCAGACTGAGCGAAATCCAAAATTTCTCAAAGGTTCACCTTATTTAAATGTATATGCAAACAAGCAATGCTAATGTAAACCAAGACGAAATGCTCAAAGTTTGGAGGTCGCACTGCATGATTTCAACTTTCACACTTTTGACTGGAAAATAGGCAAGATATCTAAGCATTTCCCTAGTCCACGAGTGTAAAAGAGAAACTTTCCAAAGATGGAAACAGTCTCTGAAGCTGGTTGTTCCATAAATACTGAAAAACATGAACAACAAACCAATAAACATGAAAAACGAAAGTTGTTTTTTTCTTAATGCGTGCGTGTTTGATTGACAGTAAAAAAAACGTCTCAGCTTTTATACTTTAGGCTTTCTTCTTTGACAGAATGTCCAGGAATTGAGGCATAATACCCATTTTCTCCTTGTGCATCCTTTCAGCAAGGTCAAACTTTTGTTGCTCTTCTTTCCTCTTTTCTTCTTTAAATTCTGTCAGAAATTTGATTTTCTCTGCGGCTGATGACTTCAACCTTCGTTACCATTTTTTCTTTGGAACTGCTTTTGCCAAGGGTGATTCCTCATCTTCATCTGTGGATTGAGGGCCTGTACTTGCTGTAGGCAATGAGGAAACAGTGGCCAGTGGAATAATCTTTGGGTCACTTTGGAAAAACTCTACTAGCTCGTCTTCAAACTTGCACTCCTTCTTGTCACTCCCTGTTTGAGCACTGTGCTCTCTAACTTTTTCGTACTTCTCCTCTCATTTTTTCCATTTATTGCCGCATTGTTCTCCTGTAACTCTAACAAGTTAGCGTTGAATTGCTGTGCAACTCTATCCCATGCAACTTTCCTTCGTACCTTGCCATTGTTGAAAAGGTTGATTTTTTCTCATCGTATGGATATCAATAAGTAATTTAATGCTCTTTGACGACCACGTTACAAGCTTTTCCTTGTTCTTAAATCTTGTAATGAAATAAAATTTGCTTCTGTAGACCTTCATAAGGCACTTCTGGAAAAGCAATCTTGTTCTCCATCAAAACAATCCACAAAATTTAGGTATAAATCTATTACACTCACCACAAGTCTGTGATGAACCTGCCGCCATTTTCAACGCACACAATTCCCGTGCAATTTCCGCATTGCAGGCTGGACCAGGAGAGCTGAGCAGCCCTACTCCATAAGCAGGGCCAGTTTGGCCAGAACCAGTTCTGAGAGTTCTCAGAACTTGCACATTCCATTTACGGATGGACCAGTCCGACTGGCCAGTTTGAACAAATGGAAAGCGCCGTAAGTCTAAGCATTCCTTTCAGTGCATGGGTTGGTATCGCAGTTTCTTTTTTCCGTATCGCTTGCATACAGTTCCAATTCCCTCTTCTTGAGGGATGTTGGTGTACAGGCTGGTAACATCCATTAAGACTAGAATTGCATTTTGTGGGAATTTTGTCCTTTCTTTGAAATTGATGAAGGGCCTTTTGTATTGGCTTTGACATAAGACTTCTATGATTTGGCTATCAGCTGAAGGATGATGTAGTCTATAAATGAATGATGATATTTGCACTTTCAGGCCATCATGACCCGGTATTATATGTCTTCTGGCAGGAGTCGATTTGTGAATCTTCGTAAGTGTATAAAACACTGGAATGTGCGGTAAGTTGGGTGTCTGGGATAGCCATTTCTTGGTCGTATCGTCAATATCGCTATTTTACGGAAACTTTTGAGTGCCATCCAACATACGAGATGGAATATCCAACATCATACATCTGACATTCAAACATCTGACATGATGATACAGAAGGTTGACAGGCTGAACACGACCCCTATCAGCCAAGATAGCAAAACTTCATCCTTGCTCTAATGACCACGTTTCTCAAAGACCTCTCCTTTCTATAAGAAACCAGGGAAGGGTCTTTATAGACCATAGATGGGCGATATCCTCCTCAAACGGCAAAACTCTTTTGTCCGTTTTTTTTGTTTGTTTATTTCATAGCCTAAGGCCGACATTTTTTTGCTAGATTAACTTCTGAAAGAGTCTTGTCTAAAAGATAGTCTGGGTAACTTCTGTCGCACAATCTACTTTTGAACTGTGTACATCTGTAATATCTTCTTAGTCAAATGTAGTTTTTGAAGAGTTGGTACTCAGAAGTCGTAAAGCCTTTGCCTTTCATAAAGCCTTTCTTGATGCCAGAATGGTGACAGGAGGTGAAGTGGTGTATTGGAAAGTTTCTGATGTTATAAGGTGCACACCTCAAGAAGAGATTCCTTGTTCAATCTATCGCCCATGTATAGGCATGTAACTCGGAAAGTTATTTCTGTATCTCAAATTTCAGTATCTGAATTTTATGGTCGGATGATAATTACTTGCTATGGCTATTGAACTTACATTTTGGGCTTATTCTACAGCTTTTTGTATCTTGCGAGAAATAATGAAACCATGTTGTAATAACAACATGGATCAATTCTCTTTTTGTATATTTCCCACAAAGCAAGGCCCACAAATGGAACAAAAACAGACTATAGTGCTTAACAATAGAGTTCTTTGAACATAGCGCATTCTGCAAATTTGAAAAGAGACTGTCACGAACTTTTGCATTTTACCTGTGTGAACCTTGGTTGCCCAGAAATTTTTTCCATACTATTGTAGTAGAAACAACACTCTTCTGCATAGTACTTGTTTTAGGTCCATATCGGACATACCAAGATGCGTTTTACGCCTGTAAAACTATGCAGTTTTTGCCATTTTCGTAGGGGCTTTAGAAGGCAATTCTTCAACGGTCGAAGGAATCCTTCAAAATGCTTGAAAAACTTAAAACTTCCTATTGTAAGATAGAAGAAAAGTAAAGCTCTTATGCTAAGTTTACCCCGAGTTCTAGTGTTGTAAATTGTTTCAATGCGAATACCGAGAACTTTGTCAATTTTCCATATATTTTTTGCATATTTAATGTTCAAAAAGCTGTACTTTCGTTTTTTGCGAATTTCTCGAAGACTTTAAATTATAAGAAAATCGGAACAATATTTTCGCAAGTGGCTCCCTAAAAGCATTCTTTGGGCAAAGTTTCAGGATTTACGATTTTTCTAACCTGGCCAGCCATTCTTGATATTTCCAGTCAGTGACTCTTAAAGATGGAGATATCTGATGAGATAGAATATCCGACATCATACATCGGACATTCAACATCCGACATGATACAAAAGGTTGACAGGCCGAACACAACCCCTATCAGCCAAGATAGTAAAACTTCATCCTTGCTCTAACAACCACATTTCTCAAAGACCCCTCCTTTCTACAAGAAACCAGGGAAAGGTCTTTATAGATCACAGATGAGCGATATCCTCCTCCTTTTGTCCGTTTTTTTTTGTTTGCTTATTTTGTAGCCTAAGGCCAACATTCTTTCGCTAGATTTAACTTCTGAAAGAGTCTTGTCTTAAAACTTAAAACTTTTGTATGATATGTTCCCTGAGTTTGACCTCAAAAATTTTAACGACAACGAATGTTAGGCACAATTCTGACTTGCGGAGGCTCTACAGATTCCTCCGACCATAAGATACAGCCAGGGAAGTGTTTGTGAAGGAGAGGAAGCCTTATGTACGTTGCTAAAGTGCATGTGTTACCCTTTTTGCTACGGTGATATGGTACATTTGTTTGCCATGCCCCTTCCTGTTATCAGTATGATGACAAATAAAGTGCTGGATTGCATTTATGCAACTCATGTGCATCGCATTCAGCAATGGAATCATCAGCTGCTAAGCCCCCAGAATCTAGAATACTTCACTAACAATGTTCATAGAAAAGGAGCACCACTTGACAACTGCTTGGGGTTTATCGATGGCCTATTTCTAGGCCAGAATGCAACCAAAGAATTGTCTACAACAGACATAAACGTGTCCATGCAATCGAATTCCAGTCAGTCGTAACCCCAAATGGAATGATTACTAATATGTTTGGACCTGAAGCCAGTATAGAAATAGTATTTTCTAAGTTGTAGGTGTGGAGTGATTTCTCTCCTTCCCTCCATCATTCCTGTTTGACATTTTGAACATTTGTTGACCATTTTATAAGGCCTTTATGATCCCTTGCACACTTGAGGCATGCTGATGTCAATTTATTGGAGAGCTAGAACGTGAAATGATTTCCACCCCGAGTGATTTGTTTCTTAATTGGAAATGTCTTTGATTTATTCATTGTGTATTGAATGTGTCAGAGCTCTATAGTAATAACATATCGTTTCAATACCAAAACTTGATGATGGCTGTTTCTGTTGCTTTATGGCCACCATGTTGGTGCCCCTCGAAGGGGCATTAATATGGCGTCTTCATGCAAAGCTCTATAAATTTGGGTGAAACACGTTTTTCAAATAAAGTGTGAATGAAAAACCACACAGACCTAAATCTTGGCAAGGTTCTTTGTATATCAATCAGCTATCATATCCCAGATTCTTGACTTAATTTTATTGAATGGCTACGAATGTTATTTTTGTGGGCGTGACAGTGAAAACCAGCCATAAATAAATATGGACATGGCAAAATGATACAATCTGCTAGCCCTGATGACCATGAGAACAGCAATTCACGGGTTCCTATGAGTGTGGTGCTCATCAATCGTAGTATCTTTCATTCGGACATTAAAATTAATACACAGAGACATCGATTAACACAAGAAGCATTTCAACATGAAGTACTGGAGGTAAAAAGTTCTTCTTAACTGAGATTGTATCCTACATCGGTGAATGAATTGCCTTGAAGAGTAATTAAAATGAGCTGTTTTAGTAGCTACAATGTACAGCGAGGGAGTCTATAGCAACATTTGGGAAGTTTCCTGAAACGATAATTTATAATTGGAAATAATAAGGGGACATTTTGACTAAATAGGAACTTGTTGGTTTCTCTCACAAGGACCATAAAAAAATACCCAAGCCGCTAAAGAGAACCAATATATGTTTGAATCATAGCAAACATGCTAGTGTAGTTTGAAAACAGAGGATAACATTTCTTGGGGCGAGCTAAGGCAGTTTCATTATACTCAGTCATAGTAACATTCTTTGCTCTAAAAAGGGGAGAAGTGACCTTACCTGAATGAAATATAACTTTGTCCCTGGGCAAAATGAGAGTATCACACACAAAAAAACAACCACATGGCTCTGGGAACAAGAATTATCACGCTAACGATGGTGTTTATCATGCTAACTATGCTAGAATACTTGTGACCAACATGCTGTGTTCTACCACAAGGAAAATCACACAATTTATGTGTGATCTCGTGTAAACTGTATCTTCCAGAAAACACACATGTATAGTTGGCACTAATCTAGAATAATCTGGGCATGCAACAAGAGCTAATTGCTTTTGTTTTCAAAAGAAGAGTACCACAAGGAGAGCATGGGGTTTTCTGGAACAAACTTTCTGATATTAACAAAAAAGCAACGTCAATATCTTGTATGCTGTTTTAAGCTGACCTCAAATTTATTGGATTGACTTGTTCAATGTACTGTAATTTGGAATTTGTATTAGAGATTAAAGAAGGATTAAATATGATATGTTTTACATAGTGCACACAGGTTCCTGCCCCACTCCATCTCAACATGCTCCTTGCTACAAGAATAATAAATTAATTTTTGTTAATTAATTAAATGAACATTAAAGTTAAGAGGGAATGTTCACTACGACTGAGCCATATCGCAAATATGTGGCAATGTGGCAAATGATGGTAAATCAAAATTTTTCATATTTTGCCCAGAGAATAAGCCTAGAAACCTGGTGGGATTTTTTTCTTGAAATATGATTTTAAACCCGCCAAAAAAATAACATTGGATTGACTTGTTCAGCAGAATCCAACTTCAAAAGGTTACGGTCCCACACCTGGTCAAAAACACCCAAAATTTAGTGACTCATACCATATCACAAAATTCACTCTGTTCAGTCCACATCACAATAGCACTCCAGAGAGAGCCTGGAAATGTATTATTGAGGGGTTTACAAGTCTTTTGAGGCAAATTATAGGTCTTAACAAGCCACTTAAAATCATTAAAAATCGCTTCCTCAAAATTCTTAATTGTGCATGCTTTGTCAATTGACAAATTCACTACCCAGTAAAACACCAAAACACCTAGAATTCTGACATTTCGAAAGAAACAATGTCAGTGTAAAACCTTGTGTAACCACTGCGACGGATGGATTTTGGCAACGTGCATCATCTTCTTATCGACACTCAACTAATGACTCCGAGATAATCCACTGCATTGCTATCCCTTGTTCTTAAACAGCAATCCATAAAAGTAGTGAAGCCTTCCAGCGTCAGTCCCTTGCTTGCTAAAGCAAAATGGTTATGTGCTTTTCTCCTTGCTCATATGCTGCATACTGAAATGCAAATATGGCGTCTGATGTCAACTTAATTTGACTGTCACACAATGGTCACTTGATAGGATTTTGTCTCGCCTTGCCAAAAATGGATAAAAGAATACTGAATCGAAAGATTTAATATGATGTTAAAGCAAACAATTTTTTTCTATTTGAGGGTGAATTAATCAACATGACACAAGCATGGAACAAAGAAAAATTCTGAGTCCCCGAAAGGAATCAAACCCATGACCTCCTGAACACCGGGCAGGCGCTCTATCCACTGAGCTAGAGAACTCATGGAGAGCAAGGTCATTTAACTGAGTTCATATATGACAGGTGTCCTGCATACTGCTAGGATCAACGCTATCGAAGT